>Ga0209107_10000765_pt1 | contig 18321 bp, 15 predicted proteins | sample LakErihyJuly2011_2_FD_187460 | JGI IMG/M metagenome (GOLD analysis project Ga0209107, IMG submission 187460) | Freshwater microbial communities from dead zone in Lake Erie, Canada - CCB hypolimnion July 2011 (SPAdes) (version 2) | ecosystem: Environmental > Aquatic > Freshwater > Lentic >... | reverse complement strand
AAAGGAAAATGCTTATGAAAAATATGAATTAAATAAAAAATTAGTAGATTTTAGAGAATTGCCTCAAGAACTAGTAAATGGTTTTATTAAAGAAAACTCCGAATTTTTAGACAAACTATAGTTCGCAATTTAGTTTTTAATATGTTTAACATTAGTATTAATAACATTATTAATAATAATACTAATGTTAATGTTAATAAAATATCCGTTGTTAATTCCAACATTTGGCCATGGAGCAACTAGTTTAATAGTTAGTCCTTTTGAAACATTAGTCAGCAATTTTTTAACTGGATTATGTATATATTATTGTTCATTTGTTCAAAGAAAAATACTATTGATCATTTTTTCTATTTATCATATTGCTGATGACTTCAATATAAAAAATAACTTTTATAAATATTCCTTAAGCTCATTATTTCACTTAGCATGGCTAAAGTGCCCATTGCTAAGTAAATGCTATTTAACGCTACTCCATACTCCTAGACATTATTTAACCATTTATAAAAGAAAATGGAGAGTCGCACAACAATTATTTATAGGTATTGGAACAAGTTTACTTGCCATTCCGTTTTTAAATGCTAATTTGGATAGCAAATTAAATAATTACTTTGGCGAATTATGGTATGTTGCCCCAATAATAGCACATATAATAGTTCATAGTTATTATAACGTAATTTAACTCACTTTTTATACTTTAATTTTCTAGTTTTATTTTTCTTAATTCTAGTTTTATTAGTTCTAGATTTTTTGTATATTTTTTTTCTCCCTCCTATAGACTTTGCTCGCACTCTATATAGTTTTTTATGTTTTGTATTAATATTTGACAAAGACTTTATTTTTCTTGTTGACTTTTGTTTTTTATCTAATAAGTATTTATAAAAATCTGGCTTAAAATATTTAAACATTCTGTAATCTGTCTGAAATGCACCCCATTTTGTTGATGCAATTATTTTTTTAAATTCGTGCGTATCAATAGCTCGTAAAATTTCATCACCTTCTGCTTTTGATTTTATAGGAATACCAAATGATATTTGAGACATTCCAAATTTGCCTTCATAGTCATTTTGTTCTTTATGTGAATATTGATGTCTATTAAAATTTAATATAACTTTAGGTTCTCCAAAATGACCTTTTGAATTATCACTGGAATACCAATATACTAAACCATCTTTTGTTATAGAATGAACTACTGGATATTTATATTTTATACTTTTAGTTTGAGACATCTTAATATTTTTTTTATAAGCAAAATAAGCACTATAACTCATAATGACATCTATTCCTTTATCTTGTGTTGTTAATATTTTTTCAAAAATATTATAATTATAATTAGGTAAAAAAGGCATTTCATTAATTTTGATATTATGTTTCTCTCCTAACTCGTCTATAATTTTAGATGATTTTATATAATTTTTATTTTGTAAAACATATAAATCAAATCGGCTCCCCACATTAAAATATTTTTTACCATCATTTTCTCCATAAATATGTAAATATAATAATTGTTTAGCGGATATAATATCCCATATTTTATGATATTCGGGACCTAAACCACGCCATTGTGCTGGGTTAATAAAACCTAAAAATCCGTTTGGATTTAATAATTCAAGTGAATGTTTTATAAATTTATCCCACAAAGAGTTTTTTGCTCTACTACCTTCTTGAATTCCTTCTTTAATATCATTCCAAGGAGGATTTCCCATAATAACATCAAATTTTTTAACTCCGCAAATTTTTTCTATATCACTTTTTAAAAAATCACCACAAAATATATTTGCATCGTGTCCAAATATTTTACGCGACACACCTACATTTTTAGGATTTATTTCGAACATATATAGCATATTTGTGATAATGTGCTCACTGCGTTTTTCATTAGTTTTAATTTCATCTTTTAAACCTTCCATTAATTTACGATAAGCAATCATTGGAAAATTACCGATTCCATTTGCTGGGTCTAACCATTTATAATCTTTATTTTTCCATACTTCTTTTGGAAGTTTATCCAACATCTCTTCTATTAATAGGGTTGGAGTAAATACCTCTCCGTATTTATCTTTTTCAGCATCTCTTACTGGTAAATATTGTTCTATTTTTTCTTGTATTTCTTCAGGAGACATTTCATATATTAATTTATCTTCTTTCATTACCTCTCTAATATTATCAAAGAATATAAATAAAGCATTTTTTAAAGTCTTATTTTCATCACTATTTATTAATTCTCTATATAATTCTAATGATTTTACAAATTGTTTAGGATTTAAATTTTTAATTAAATTTATATAACTTCCAAACACATTATAATCTGTATAATTACAATTAAAAGGATCTAATTTTTCAGAAACATAATTTATTGTTTTTTCAATACATTCATTAAGCGAAGAACAATTAGTATTATTTTTATCACTAAATATTGCTAACATACTTGTATATGTAGAAAGTAAATCCGCAATATCTTTTACTTGTAATTCTCCTCCTTGTTCTTGTGTTATTGTTTCTGTTTCATCTTCTTTTTGTGCTTCGTCTTCTTCTTCTCCTGTTTCATCTTCTACGTCTTGTTGAAGATATTGTGTTTTCTGTTTTGTTTTCTTTGTAATATTTATTTTAATATTACTTTTGCTTTTATTATTATTTGTTCCTGTAAATATATATTTTTTCATTTTATCAAAAGTTTTTAAATCTCCAATGGACAATAATATTTTTTCAAGAATTTTTTTGTTATTTCCTTTATAATGATTCATATATTCTTCTTTTGATAACTTCAATTCTTCTATAAGTTTGTTGTATAAATCAGCTTCTTTAACACCGCTTGCGTTAATAAGATTTAACCCATTATAATTAAATAACAATAATAAAGATTGTATATTATTTGTTAAATCATCTATATTATTTGAATTTGCAAATCCTTTACCATAATTTTCATTGAATTCATATAAAAAATTTTTACCGCGTTCATGATTCAAATCTATATAATAACCATATTTTTTATCTTCTCTCTCAGTCAACACTCTAAACATAGTCTGATAATTAAGATCCATAGAACTAACATTATCAAAATTAATAGCAATATCAACACATGGCAAACTTACACCTAATCTTAACATAGACCCAGTCAAGATTATTAATGACTTATCTTCTTTATATGCTTTATATTCGGCATCTTGTATTATTTTATTAATTGACTTTCCTTTTTCAAATGACGAAATAGTTACGGATTCCGTATAAAATATTTCTTTTTCATCATAATTCACTTCATAATATTTTAATTTTTGTCCATGAACAATTAAAAAATGAAAATGTTGTTTGAAGTATTCATTATTTAATAAATTAAGAACTATTCCACGTGTCAAAGGTTCAATATTTGGAAGACCATCATTATTTTCTTCTGTTTCGTCAAATATTTTGTCTTGACTACTAGTCTTATTTAATTCTTGTTTACACTTAACTGGATCTTCATATAAATTATTATCAGGTAAAAACCATATTTGAGAATGTCTCTTGCTAAAATCATATTTTAATTTGTGATGTAAATACCCATATATTGTATTTGTTGAAAAATAATGGTTATCTTTATTTCCTATAAATTTTATTAAATCAATAACACTATCATTATTGGCAAATATATCATTGGGATTTTGCATCATTGATAAATTTTTACCCATTGCCGAACATTTTAATTTAAATATATTACCAGAAAGAATAAAAGGACTTGCGTCTTCCTTTGTTTTTAATGTTTCTGGTATTTTTAAACTCAATAATGGTTGAATTATCACCAGTTCTGGATGTTTTTTATATTGTTCTTCTAATATACTCAAATATTCGTCCCCATATTTAATATTATAATCATTAAATAACTCTTGAAGCACTTCTTTTTCTATGCTATTTTTGCGCGAATTTATTATTTCATCTTTAATTCTAATATTAGTAATTTCTTTCATATTTTGCTGATCCATATAAGACCAATTTATTATTATTGGATCATTATCGTCTACAATATTAGTATATGCTATTGTTGGTTTAGCATATGTAGCAGTTACCATTACAAATATATCAATATTGAAGTTCGTAGTTAAAAAAGTGTCAATAATTTTTTCTTGAGACATTAGGGTTGAACCGCCTTTATGAACTTCGTCAAAATATATATCTAAATTTTTTATTTCAAATAATTTGCTATAGTCTTCTTTAAATTTTATATCAAAATCGAGACTAGTGAATTTTTTATTAATTTTCATTTTTTCTTGACTAAATATAAATATGTTTTTTGTTTTATCTGCTTTCTTATTTTCAGATGGACTTGTTATAATATTATAATCTGTAAATTTTTCCAAAGTTGAAAACATCTTTTTAAATTGCTCTAATGTTTCTGTTTTTGCTCCTAAAATCAATAATATATTATTATTACTATTTAATTTCGTATGTAATTTCTCAATCATACCAGCAATAATATACGATTTACCACTTCTTGGAACTGCTCCCCAAATAAATTTTTTTCTTCTTTCACTTATTATTTCATTTGTAAAATATTTGTAGGTTGTATTAATAAATAAATTTTGATGAAATCGAAGTTGTAAAATAGTTTTCATAGTGGCCGTTTTAGCGTTTAATATATCAATTCCTTTAATATACAAATCATAAAGCATATTTTGAAACCACTCTTCTAGTTCTTCCAATCCATAAATCTTTGAAACTAATCCCATATCTTTATTTCTGCTTCGCTTTATTTTTTCATCTAATAATTTTGCATTATTAACCATTAATATTATTTTTATTTCTGATTCACTTGTAGGTTTATTTAACTTACTTGCTCTTTGATAAATTTTATTGATATCATATTTGTCTGCCGACGAATATTCGTCGCTATAAAATTTATTTTGTATTAATATGTATGTATCCTTGGCGGTGTCATCTGTTGTTTTTTTATAATCTTTTTCACAAGCATTTGTAATAGGTTTCTCTTTTGTTGATGTTTCCTTTGGAATTTTAAAAAAAATATCAACGCTTTGTGCGGATGATCCCGAGTTAATTTTCTCTTTTTTTATATCATCAATTTTCAATTCTATATTTGAAGCATTTGGATTTTCTATGTATTTTTCTAATGATTTATAAAAAATTTTTTTATTACTGAATGTATTATTATCATAATTATAAAATAAAATAACTCTACAAAGTGCTTCAAAAACATGTTGCCTTTTAAAATTGGTATCTTTAACTGAAGAATCTCGTGGAAATAACATTACAAATTCTCTAAATGTCAGAATATAGTCAATATTTTTATCCTTTTCTAACTTATAATATTCAAATAATGCACGGATTAAATCTTCTATTGAACTTTGCTTATTATTAAAATATTTTGAAATAGTTGAATATATTTCATCATCACACTCCTTTTTTTTATTATTAAAAATAACATTAATAGATTTTACTTCATCACTTAATATTTTTTTTTCAATACAAGCTTTGTGTGTTTTTCTTAATGAATTACTCTTACTCGGAGTTGAAGTTGGAGATTTTTTTTTAGTGCTATTCATATATATTATATTTATATATATATATATAAATATAACATTGTTTTCTTATTTAACATTAAGCAATTTAATAGTTTTTGTTAGACCAAGCATATTTATTTTTAATACAAATAAAATTGTATCGCTTCTTACATCATAATATGGTGCTTCAATAATACATCTATATTTGCGCATAATATTTAAAAGATACTCATCTAATTCATACTTCATGCTTAAACATATATTACTTATATTATCATTATTTTCAACATTTTCAACATTTTCATCACATTCTTCGCTTTCATCATTTTCATCATTATAAATATAACCATTACAATTTATTAGACCATACAATCTAACCTGTGAAGTATTGTTCTTTAAACGTTTAAACTCTATATTTTGTTTACCTAATAATGGAAAGCTAATTGACCCTTTATAAACATTATTTAATGGAGGCAAACTATAACACAATGCTAATAATAGAATATTATACATAATAAAACTAATAAAACTAATAAAAATTAATAATATAATATTATTAATAAATAATTATTTAAATATTTTATTTAGTTTATTTTGCAATATTCACAATCAAATAGAGAGAATTTAATAATCCATAATATGTTAAATTTATGTAATATTATATATAATGATTATATAATATTATAAATGTCTCAAATATTATCAGATGATAAGTCACTTTTGAAAAACTACATAAGATTATTATTTAACATAAGAAAAAAAGTTAATACATTTAAGAATAAGGTAGATGCTCCAGAACCTACAAACGATGCTTTTCTTGAATACTTACATATATTACAACAGCTACAACAGCAAGCAACTTATAATAAAGAGCAAAATAAAGAGGATATTAATAGTAGGGCTCTTGATGAAACATATGTAGAGGCCATTATTGGGCAACGTGTATATTCAATAGATAAATCAACGCTACAAAAAGAGTCAAAAAGCAACAAAATCCATGAGTAAAATTATGGAAGACATGCTTAACGTAATGAGTACTATGGATGATGGTCATAAAAAGAACTACTATGTGTGTAGTAAGATTGATACTTTATTAAATAATGAATTAAATACTTTACAAGAAGTATTAATAGAAAAAAGAGAATATATTGGAAATAAATCAAATATGAGTGATAAAGAGAAGTATTCTACTATATATAATATTGATGGCATACTTGCAACTATTGAAGAAATTAGAAAAAAATATAATATAGATAACGAGGAAGGAGAAGAATACTAAAAAATTAAAAATAATACCATTTATAAATTATAAATTAGAATTCATAATTTATAAATCATAATTCATAATTTATGAATTGTAAATAGCAACTTAATAATTTTTATTTTAAAAATTGATATTTATTTTAAAATAAAGAGTTATAGACAAAATAACATTAATAATAAAAGCTACACATTAACAAAATGGACAAAATAGACAAAATCAAATCTTTTAGATTATATGATTTTAATGTATATGATGGTATTAGCAAGCATTCACAAGAAAAGAATAAATATTCACAAGACTCATTAGATCATTATAAAGACAATAAAAAATTTATTATTCAAGCATTTGGTATTAATGATTCCAATAGAACAGCATCAATATTGATAGAAGATTTTTATCCATATTTCTACATAATGGTAGATGAAGTATGGAATGAGCAAAGAAATACATTGTTTCTTGCGCATTTAAAGAAAAAAGTGGGTTATTATTATGAAGATTGTATTGTAAATTTAAAACTTGTAAAAAGGCAAAAATTATATGGATTTGATAATAAAAAATTACATAATTTTATTAAAATTTCATTTACAAATAATAATGCTTTTAATAAAGTGAAAAAGTTATTTTATACTGATACTTATGATAAATATACTGGATTTGATAGATCTCTAAATGACGAAGGTTATAGTTATAGTGATGAACACGGAACAACTAATTGCCATCTTTATGAAGCTGATATTCCCCCATTATTAAAATTCTTTCATAAAAAACAAATTAATCCAAGTGGATGGATAAAAATACCATCAAACAAAGTAGTAAGCATTAATAATAAAACAACACATTGTGCTTATGAATATTCAGTTAAATATGATGATATTTATTCATATAAAGAAAAAGAAACGCTAGTAAAATATAATATATGTAGTTTTGATATTGAAGCTAGTAGCAGTCATGGTGATTTTCCAATTCCAATTAAAAATTACAAAAAATTAGCCACAAATATACTTGAAAATTATAATTCTTGTTCAAGTGAATATAAAGAAAATTATGATATTAGTATGTTAAAGCAAGAAATATTAAGTGCTTTTGAGTTAATAAATAGTAAACTAAGTCATATATCAAAAGTGTATCCAAAAAATAAAAAGTTAGATGCTTTTAATATTGAAAATTTAATTGAAAACTTGGGCAATTATATTCCGGCAAATTTCAAGAAAAAAAATACAGAAGAGTTTGTGGACTCTGACTCCGAGACAGAAGAGGAAGAGGAAGACGACGATGAAAAGGATGACGAAGATACTAATAAAGACATTAATGATTTAAACCAAGAAATTACAACAAGTAATTTTAAGCGTAAAAAGAAAGTAAAATTATATAATAAAAAAGATGCTACATTAATAGATTTAATCAAAGATGATAAATGTGAATACAATACAAAACTTTATGAATTAACAGAAGCATTTAGTAATACTGGATTTCCAGAATTAGAAGGCGACATTATTACTTTTATTGGACTAAGTTTTATTAATTATACAGAAGCGAAACCATATAAGCGAATTATTATTGTTAAGGGAGGATGTAAAATTCCAGACAAATATTTATTATGGGCACAAGAAAATAGTGTTATAGTTTTAGAACGTAACACTGAAAAGGAGGTTTTGTTAACATTTACTAAACTTATTAATAGTGAAAATCCGCATATTATTACAGGTTATAATATTACTGGTTTTGATTTTGAATTTATGTATAATAGATCGAAAGAATTAAATTGCGTAAATGAATTTTTAAAATTATCTCGAAATAAAGATGAAATTTGTATTTCCAAAGACTGGCGAAATAAAGTTGAAAGTATTGAAACAAACAAAATTATTTTGGCAAGTGGAGAATATAATTTAAAATTTATTAAAATGCCTGGACGCATTATTATAGATATGTGCGTAATTTTTAGAAAAGAATTTACATTAAGTTCAAACAAATTAGATTTTACATCAGGTTATTTTATTAGTGATAGTGTTAATAGTATAACTATTAATGTTGAAAATAACACCACAAAAATTTATAGCAAAAATTTAACTGGAATTTCAGTTGGCAGTTTTATTAAATTTGATGAATTAGGATTTAGCAGTAATTTATACAAAAAAGGCAAAAAATTTGAAATTAGTGAAATTAATAATGAAGAACATTCGTTCGTTATTAATAGTATTGAGGAATTAGATTTGGCAAACTATAAATATAATTGGGGTCTGGCAAAAGATGATGTTTCTCCACAAGAAATATTTTCCTTAGCAAACGGAACAGATTATGATAGATGGACGGTAGGTAAATATTGTCTTGCGGATTGTGACAATGTTATTTGGTTATTATTAAAAGTGGATGTTATTACAGATAAAGTCGAAATGTCTAATTTATGTGATGTTCCCTTAAGTTTCTTATTATTGCGAGGTCAAGGAATTAAATTACAGAGTTATATTTCTAAAAAATGTGGCGAAAAAAATACATTAATGCCTGTAGTAAAAAAACAGAAAACTGGAGGTGGTTATGAAGGTGCTCATGTTTTTACACCAAAAACAGGAATATATTTAGAAGATCCTGTAGCTTGTGTAGATTATAGTTCTCTGTATCCATCTTCTATAATTTCTGAAAATTTATCACACGATAGCAAAGTATGGACTAAGGAATATGATTTAAGCAATACTCTTATTAAAGAAACCGGAATAAAAGATGAGGACGGCAATTTTATATATGATAATTTATATGATTTGGGTTATAATTATGTAGATGTAAAATATGATACTTATCAATATAAAAGACTTACTCCTAAGGCAGCTGCTAAAAAAGTAATCAATGGTTACAAAATTTGTAGGTTTGCGCAATTTCCAGAAGGCAAAGCAATTATGCCTTCAATTTTAGAAGAATTGCTTGCCGCACGAAAAGCAACGCGAAAACTTATTTTATCAGAAACAGATGACTTTATGAAAAACGTATTAGATAAGCGTCAGTTAAGTATTAAAGTAACGGCAAATTCGTTATATGGTCAAATGGGCGCAATAACTAGTGCTTTTTATGAGGCAGATGTAGCTGCTTCAACAACCGCAATTGGTCGTAAATTATTATTTTATGGACGTTCTATTATTGAAGAGTGCTATAATGAAATAATTATTAAAGTTTCTGATGGTTCATCTGTAAAAGTGAAAGCTGAATGTGTATACGGCGATACTGATTCTGTATTCTTCAAATTTAATTTACGCAATCCAGAAACAAATGAAAAAATATTAAATAAACAAGCACTAATATATACCATTGAATTAGCCAAACAAGCAGGAGAATTGGCAAGTTCCTTCTTGAAAAAACCTCACGATTTAGAATATGAAAAAACATTTTATCCATGGATATTATTATCTAAAAAACGCTATGTTGGTATATTATATGAAAATAATCCGGACAAAGGCAAAATGAAGTATATGGGTATAGTATTGAAGCGCAGAGATAATGCGCCTATTGTAAAAGATATTTATGGTGGTATTGTAAATATTATTATGCAAGAAAAAAGTATGGTTAAATCAATTAAATTCTTAAATGAATGTATAGAAAAATTAATAACTGGAAATTATGCCATAGATAAATTATTAGTAACTAAATCATTGCGAGGGTATTATAAAAATCCAAAACAAATTGCTCATAAAGTATTGGCAGAGCGTATTGGATTACGTGATTCAGGTAATAAACCAGCATCTGGGGACCGGATTTATTATGCTTATGTTAAAAATACTAATAAAAAAGCACTTCAAGGGGAAAAAATAGAAACACCTGACTTTATTAAACAACATGGACTTGAACTTGATTACAATCATTATATTAGTAATCAAATTATGAAACCATTATTACAATTATTTGCTCTAAATTTAGAAAATATGAGCGAATTTAAAAAAAAGCGCGGAATAACATTACAATCTTGGTATAATGAATTGGCAAAATTACGCGAAAAATGGAATGACCCAGAAAAATATGAGAAAAAAGTAGAAGAATTAAAATATAAAGAAGTTAAGAGTTTATTGTTTGATAAATATTTGAAAGAATGTAAATAAACTAAACTAATAACACTTATTAAAATTAGTATTAGTATTATTACAAATTATTTTTTTTAGAAACAATTATTTTTTAAGCTACAATTATATTATTACTATAATATAATTAGTATACTATAATAGTATGGTCAATAATATAACATATAAAAATTTGAAAACTTATTCTCATAATTTTAATAAACAAAAAACAAACAAAGTTCTAAAAAATGTAAATACCAAATCACATTTCAAAAATTTAGTACTTAAAAGTGATTATCAACAAAATAAAAAACAAGTATTTAAAAAAGTTATAAATGTTGAATCTGCTATAACAGACCAACAAAATAGTGGTCGTTGCTGGTTATTTGCCTTTTTAAACATAATACGTTTTAAAATGATACAAAAATATAATTTGTTACCCAGTTTTGAATTTTCTCAAAACTATTTATTTTTTTATGACAAATTAGAAAAAGCCAATTATTATTTAAATTTTATATTGGAAAATTATTCTGTCGATTTAGAAACATTAAATTATAATACCGATACAATAAAAGTAATACATATGTTACAAAATTTAACAGATGATGGCGGTCATTGGAATGTTTTTGTAAATTTAATTGAAAAATATGGAATAATACCCAAATCAAATATGGATGAAGATTTTCATAGTGCTAATTCAAGCGAATTAGAAACATTTTATGACGATTATTTACGAAAATGTGCTCATAAAATAAAAACAACATCTAAAAATGAGTTGGCAAAAAATAAGCAAAAGTTATTGGATGAAATGTTGTCTGAATGTTATAAAATATTAGTTCTATTTTTAGGAGAACCACCTAGCATAATAACTTGGGAATATTATGAGAAAAATGAAAAAAAAGAGAAAAGTCAATCTTTAAAAGCCAAAGTTATAGCAAATGTTACTCCGTTAGAGTTTTATAAAAAATACGTGCCATATAATGCCAGGGATAAAATATGTTTAATTAATTATCCGTGTAAGCAAGTCCCTTTTTATAAATTATATAATGTGGAAATGACTTTTAATATAATTGGAAATAGTGAGCAGAATTTTATAAATGTTCCAATTAATATAATGATTGATGCTGTAAAAAATTCATTAGATAATGAAGAAGCAGTGTGGACAGGAGTAGATTTTGATAAATATATTTCATTAAAAGATGGATTTTTAGATAAAGATGGATTTGATTACGAAAATGTATTTGGTTTTACTAATACTATGAAAAAATGTGATGCTCTAAATTATAGACAAAGCAGTCCAACTCATGCGGTAGTTATAAAAGGCTATAATTTTGAGAATTCAAAAACAAATGGATTTTTGGTAGAAAATTCGTGGGGAGAAAAGAGTGGATTTAAAGGAAATTACTATATGGCAAATTCATGGTTTGAAGATTATACCTATGAAGTTGTTGTAGATAAAAAATGCGTTTCCCCAAAGATTTTAAGTATATTAAATCAAAAACCTATAGTTTTGCCTTATTGGAGTCCATTTAGTGTTGTATTACTAGGACGTAGATAAGAAATATATAATTTCAAACAATGTTTAATATTTTATAATAAATATAAAATATTATTTAAAAATTAACTAGTATGTAATAGTTATATATTATATTTAAAGATGGACACGTTAACAAATGCCATCAATATTCTTAATATTAATGTAAATAATACAAATGAAGAATGTATGATATGTAGAGATGAATTACAATGTAGTCAATGTTATACTTTACCTGAATGTAATCATACTTATCATACCCATTGTTTAGTTAGTTGGTTTAGAAACGGAGATTCGCGTTGTCCATATTGCGGAAATAAAGGTATTAATAATACTAATAATGATACTTTACGTAATGTAAGAGGCAAATATTTTACTACAATATATGAAAAACAAATGTTAGCAGATATAAAAAAATACGTTTATTTGAAAAAAAACGATGCTATTAAAAGATGTCTTGAAACACGTAAGCAATTTGATAAAATTAAAGTATTAGAAGAAAATTATAAGATCGAAACACAGAAGTTGAGAGAATTACAACAATCACTCAAAGAAACACCAGCATTATATAGTGAAGCTAAAAAAAATATAATGTGTTATAGAAGTAAAAAATGGAAAATAAGTAGACAAATTAGACAAGAATATTTGAAAATTATAAATATTAGCTATATTATTCCTTTAATAATACCAATGAGTGTATCAATATAATATTAGCATTATTAGCGTAAAAATAGTCCAAATTCATAACTATTTTGTTCGCTTCTAGTATTAGTATTATTAGTATTATTAGTATTATTAGTATTATTAGTATTATTAGTATTATTAGTATTATTAGTATTATTAATAGAGTCTGAATCTTCATTTTCTGATCTATCTCTATTTGTTAATAAACTTTCAATATGTAGAGCCAAATAAAATCTAAATTCATTACTATATAAAAATAATCTTTTATTATTATGTGGATTTATGTAGCTAATAATATTAGAATTTGTTAAAATATTATGTCTACAAACAGGACATGTTTGGTGTTCAAATAACCAATTATTAATTGCGCGTGTCTTGAATATATGACCACAATTTTTTATTATTGTTACTTCATCATTATTTGTAAATTCATCTTGTGTTATTGGGCAAGTATCATTTAACGGAACAGCAATACAACAATAATTTATTTTTGCTATGCTTATTTTAACAAGAGCACGCATATTTACATTTGATAAATTTTCAAAATCTTCCAAAGTATAATTTAATAAATAAGCATTTGGTGAATTGCTATTAGCATTATTCGCATTATTCGCATTCAAATAATTGTTATAACAATTATAATTGTTTAATAATAAAAGCAATGAGTTATTGGCATTAGTATTTAAGTGGTTAATACTATTATTTAAATAGTCAATAGTATTATTAGAAGAATTAATGTAATTATTTGTGCTAAGCAAAATATTATATAAAAGTATTTCATTGGTGCTAAAATTATGGGTGTTAAAATCTATATTATTCATAATATTATAATAGTATAATAATAATATTTTAATATATTTAAATATATTAATATTAATACATTTAAATATAGTGTCATAAATAATTTAGTATATTTAATATGTCACATATTGATTATAAATATTTGCTATCAAATGATTTATTAAATAAATATAATAATAAAGGATTATCTGGATTGTGTAATTTAGGAAATACTTGTTATATAAATTCTTGCTTACAAATTTTATCACATAGTTATGAACTACATGAAATTGTTAATATTATAAATACGAATACTGATAGTAACACTAATAGTAATAACAAAAAATTAATTTTACAAGAATGGACAAGTCTTAAAGATTTAATGTGGTCTAAAAATTGCGTGATTAGTCCAAATAGATTTTTAAATGCTATTCAACATATAGCAACTATTAAAGATCGAGAATTATTTTCAGGGTATGCCCAAAATGATTTACCTGAATTTTTAATTTTTTTATTTGATTGTTTTCACGAGGCGTTAGAGAGAAAAGTATCTATTACAATAAATGGCAACTCAGAAAATAACATAGATGAGTTGGCAAAAAAATGCTATACAATGATTAAAACTATGTATTCTGATAGTTATTCAGAAATAATAGATTTATTTTTTGGAATACATGTGTCATTAATTATTTCAAATAGCTCTACTGATCCTAAAGAAATCTTAAGTATTACACCGGAACCATTTAGCATAATCAATTTACCTATTCCACATAGTAGTTCTAACAACCAAGAATTTAGCATATATGATTGTTTTGATTTATATACGCAACCAGAATTTTTAGAAGGTGAAAATGCTTGGTTTAATGAAACCACAAATAGTAAAGAAAATGTTAATAAATGTATTAAATTTTGGAGTTTACCAAATATATTAATAGTAGATTTTAAAAGATTTAATAATGCTAATAAAAAATTAAATAACATAATTAGAACACCTTTATTGGGTCTGGATTTAAGTAAATATGTTGTTGGTTATAATAAAGACAAATATATATATGAATTATTTGGAATATGTAATCATCACGGCGAATGTTTAGGTGGTCATTATAGTGCTTATGTTAAAAATTCTAATCAAAAATGGTATGATTTCAATGATACAAATGTTAATGAAATTAGTGAATCGCAATTAATAACTCCAAAAGGTTATTGTTATTTTTACAGAAAGTTATTATAGAAAATTATAGAAAATTATAGAAAATTATAGAAAATTATAGAAAATTATAGAAAATTATAATAATTTATAATAATTTATAATAAAATTATGTTTCATATTTGTTTTTGATTAAGAACCCTAATAATATTATATTATTTATATATAATATTATGTCATTATTTAATAATATAACACAAGATTTTTATGATAATTTAAATAATTTAGGCACTAATCCTTTTGTATTAGTAGTGCTAATTATTATTATTATTATTTATTATATTTTATTTTCATTTTTAGGAAAATCTTGGGATGATGATTCAGACGAACCATCTGGCACATTTGTAATATTTGAGGCTTTGCTATGGGGAGTATTTATACTCTTAATTTTTGTAAATGGTTTATCTTATTTTTTCAATATTGATGTTATAACAGAAGTTAAAAATATTTTTTCACCAGAACCAGAAATTAATATAAAAACAGCAACAACAAATGAACCGGTGGTTCAAACTGACCAAAATGAAGCATATCATGTTCCAGGAAACAAGTTCACATATCACGATGCAAAAGCAGTTTGTAAAGCATTTGATGGAGAACTTGCCAATTATAATCAAGTAAACGATGCTAATAAAAAAGGAGCAAGTTGGTGTAGTTATGGGTGGACAAAAGACCAATTAGGACTTTATCCTACAAGTCAAAGCGATTGGACAAAATTACAAGAAAAAGAGGGTCATAAATATGATTGTGGATTACCAGGTATAAATGGCGGTTATGTTGCAAATCCCCATACAAAATTAGGCGCTAATTGTTACGGAGTGAAACCAAAACAAAGTGAATTAGAAAAAGAATATTTGAATAAAGATTTATATCCAAAAACACTTAAAGAACTATTATTTGAACAACGTGTCAAATATTGGAAAGATAGAATAAGTAATGTATTAATAAGTCCATTTAATAATAATAACTGGTTTAAAGTTGAATAAGCATTATTTTCTTCGTGTTAATTTTTTATCTCTCGCGCGTCTTCGTTTTGTTTGTTTTCTCTCAACACTATCAATCACTTTATAAAATTTAGCAAAAGTTTTATCACATATTACATTTTTATCTGTAAAGCAATCTAAATTAAAATTGGAGTCATTATATTTGTTATGTCTTTTTGAAGAAATATTTGTATCTTCAAAATTAAAACCAGGTAATAATGCCAAGTTAGTAAGTTGTTTATTTTTTTTATCTAAATCATCTAAAGATTTCAACATTTTATAATCTTTTATATATATTTATTAAAGATTTAAATAGTAATACTTTAAATCACTATTTAAATGTTTATGAGTTATTATGAGTTATTATGAGTTATTATTGTAAACACGTTTAATATTTGTATTAATATTATGTGTTCTCTTTGATTTAATAAATTGCATAAGCTCGTCTTTTATTGAATTCGAATCATAATTTTCAAAAAATTCTTCAAAACATTGTTCCAAAAATTTAATACTTAAAGGGTTGGTTTGTTTTTGTTCAACAAAACTTAATTTACCATCGCTAATATTTATATTTGGATACTTAGTATTTTTTAAATCATAATACGTAATAATATTTTTTGTTAAATCATTTTTTTCATCTCTTACATTAGTAATTTGACTATTTAATTTTTTATGTAAATTGTCTAAAACAACCCATTTTTTTATATTATCTTCAATATTCATACTTGTTTTAACTCAGTTATTATAACTAAGTAATTTGTATTTAATTATATTTATTATAATTTTTATTAAAAAAAATATAATAAATTAGTATTTCTAATAGAAATCACAATTTAACTTCTCGATCTTCTTGAACTTCTTTTTCTTGTTGAACTACTATAACCATATCTTCTTGGACCATTGTAGCCATATCTTCTTTTTGATAACTGAGTGGCACCAAGTAAACCGGCAGCTACGGCAACATCCATTAAATAACCACCTCTTCCTTTTCTTCCTTTTCCTCCTTTTCCTCCTCTTCTTGTACGCGAACCTTTTCTTTTTCTTCTGCGACCACCGCCCATTTCCACGTCTTGTTTTTCTTCGTGTTGTTGAAAAGTATGTTTGTTTCCACCCATCGAGAACATTCCTAACTCTGACATCTTTTTATATATTGTAAAAAGAAAAAAATATTTTTTATTTTAAATAAAAATAAACATATATCAAAATAATCCTAAAGTATATATTACTTAAATTATAATTATAATTATAATTATTTAGAAACTGCTTGTTTTTTTAATTTATTGTTATATTGAATTAATAAAATTAAAACACCTAAATGTAAAATAAAACTAGTAAATATAAAAAATAAAAAAAAACATAAATATATATGTATTTCTCTCAAAAAATATTCTAAAATAGGGTTTAATATATTTTGTAATTCTTTTTTTGTTTCTTCGGCTTTAAGAAAAGTAATACAATAATCGGCTAATGTATTTTTAGATGCCATAATTAATAATTAATTATTTTAATATTTTATATTAAAATATGCGTGGAAATATTAATTCATTTTTCTAACGCTAAATATAAATTAATAGATGAGTTCTCTAATTTATAATATTACAGAAAATTTTGCTTTTAACAATTTAAAAGTAGAAAATCCGTCTTTAATAAACGCAAACAATTATTTTAGCAAAATATATAACAATAATAGTAACAAAAATTTTTATATTAAACTTCCTAAATGTAAAACAAAGCATGGAATTATTAATTCAAATAATAAATGTTTTTGTGAACTAGAATTTAATAGTAATGAAAAATTAGTTGCCGAATTTTTTGAAAATTTAGAAGAATTTTGTGTTCAAGAAATATGTAAAAATAAAGCACTATGGTTTTATGATTCCGATAATATAACAAATGAGGATATACAAGAATATATAACACCTATTATGAGGTCATATAAAGGAGGGAAAAAGTTTTTAATTAAAGCAAATATAAAACAAGATAAACTTATTGTATACGATGAAAATGAAAAAAAATTAAGTTTAACAGATTATGATGTCAATAATGAGTTAATACCATTACTAAATATAAATGGTATAAAATTTTCAAAATCCACTTTTATTATTGATGTTGTTTTAGTGCAATTTATGGTTTTATATCCTTGTGATAGCTTTGAAAATCAAATACTAATTAAATTAAATAAAGAAGAAATAGATTTTACTAAAACAAATAATAAAACCAAAGAAACCAAAGAAACCATAGAAGACATTGAAACCAAAGAAACCATAGAAGACATTGAAACCAAAGAAACCATAGAAGACATTGAAACCAAAGAAACCATAGAAGACATTGAAACCAAAGAAACCATAG
>Ga0209107_10000764_pt1 | contig 18327 bp, 17 predicted proteins | sample LakErihyJuly2011_2_FD_187460 | JGI IMG/M metagenome (GOLD analysis project Ga0209107, IMG submission 187460) | Freshwater microbial communities from dead zone in Lake Erie, Canada - CCB hypolimnion July 2011 (SPAdes) (version 2) | ecosystem: Environmental > Aquatic > Freshwater > Lentic >... | reverse complement strand
TTGATTAATATTAAATTAATTTTATAAAATAATAAAAGAAGAAAGAAATTAAAAATAATAATTTAAAAATTTATTTTAGTATTAAAATATTTTCATAAAATAGATTTTTAATTTATTTTTTTAATGTATATTTATATATTATTTAAATTTATTTTCAAATAATAATATAAATTTATTTTATTTTCTTATTTTAAAATTAAAATTTTATTACAACAGTATATTATTACATATAAATTTATTTTCTAAAATTTATTTGGAAAAATAAGTTAAAAATACCTTGAATGAGAAACAATTTAGATAGAAATCTGTAAAATAATTTGCAAAAAGTCGATTGTAAATATTTTTTTTTATATAAAAAAAGAATAACCTCCAAAGAACGAGTATCGATAGGCTAATCGATTGCAATCACCGGAATGTAAATAATTCATATTTTTAAAATAAAAATAGAGCAAACTTAAAATAACGATAACTAAAGGAATTCTAGAATACCTCAGATTGGTGATTAAAGTCAAAAACCCCCTGTCTACCGACCTAGCAGTGAGAGTAGAGTCGATCCAAGACAGGAAACAAAACACAACTGTAAATAATTTAATTTTAAAAGTAAAAATAGAATAAAATTTAAATAATGATAATTGGCCTGCACCAAATCCTGTGCCAGGTAAAAAAAAACTTTTTTCCCCAGTCTACCCAGATTCTAGCTTAAGTGGGTCGCCTAGTTAGAACAATATTCCAAACAAAAGCATTCTACAAAAAGATTCGTTCAAATAAAAAAATCTTTAAATATTGGATACTCCAAAATTTGATGAAAATTCTCATGAAAGTAAATATATTATATACAAAATAATTAAGTCGATATTGCTGTTCAGTAAATAGCCAAAAAAATAGACAGAATATGCTATTAACCAGATCAAAATGATAAATAATAATTTGAAAATATTTCAAAATAAAAAATAGGAAAAGAATATATTTTTATAGTCGAAATAGACGATTATGAAAAATTAAAATTATATGCAGATAAATATCCTGCATTAAATATACGAAAAAAACTTTGGCATTTCAAATTGTAATTAAAATTTATTTAAAATTATTTAGATTAATCTCAAATACATGCACTATAATTATTACTAATAAATTTTTTGAAGCAATATCATTATTAATTATTGTTTTAAATTCCGTTGTATTAGTTTATAATTCCTATCAATTAACTCATAATTAATTGAAATTGGATAATTGGTTTCTTTTATTTTATTCCGTAGAAATGATTCTAAAAATATTCAGTATGGGATTAATTATGAATAGAGTTTATTTTATTTAATAATTTAATAGAATTCATATTTAAGAGAAGGATGGAATGTTTTAGATTGCATTATAGTTTCAGCCGGATTTATATAAATATTACTCACAAGATAAAAATTAAAAATTAATATATCTGCTTTAAGATAATTCAGAATATTAAGACCATTAAAAACAATTACAAATTTAAAATCTCTAAAAATTATAATCCAAGCATTTTTAAATGCTCTTCCTATGTTATGTGATACATTTTTGGTATTAATGTTCGTTTATTTTCTTTTTGCTGTGGCGGGTTTATAGTTATTTTCTGGTTTGCTTAAAAATAGATGCATGATTTTAAAATCAGGTTAACCATTCCTAGATGATGATGGTAATGATTAATTATGTGGATCCAGCAATATTATTTGTCCAGCTGGCAGCGATTGTATTAAAATGATAGCTAGTCCAAATGGAGGAATTATGAATTTTGATAATATTATATGGTCGATGCTTTAAGTATTTTAAATCTGTACTATGGAAGGATGGTCTGACATTTAAGACTAAATGAGAGACACTTTTGGAGATATAGCAGTCGTATATTTCACATTAGTAATTTTTTTTGGAAATTTTTTCGTAATTAATATGATGCTCGCTGTTATAAAATCGAAATTTAGTGAAGCTATGGAGGTAGAAGTTGAGCTTGAAGAAAGAAAATTAAGAGGCGAGATTATCGTGTTGACTGAGGATGAAATTAATCTTGAAGATAAACCTTTTTGTTATCCGATGACATAATTATTATCGGCAATTCCACGATATAAGTAACATTTTAGACAAAAAAGATGGAGGAAAAATAAACCAGTAAAAAATGAGTTATAATAAAATAAAATGAATTTATATTCTTTCAATAAGAATGAAATATAATAAGACTAAGCATAAACTAAAGACTTAATAGGAAACAAAATTTCATATTATTTAACAAAATAAGAAAGTAATAATTAATTTTATGTTCTAAATTAAAGAGCTAACAATATTTATAGAACATTAAAGGATAAATAAAAAACAAAAATTAAGGATTGGGATAAATATCAAAAATTAAAAAAAAAATAATCATCAAAAAATTTTCTTTCAATCTCTAATAAAAATTCATTTATAGGTGGTTTCATGAATAACACCTCTAGTTAAGAAAGTATCCGAAGTGTTTGTTATGATTCATCAGAAGAAGACCCTGACAATATTTAAACTGATCCAAATCTCTTTTACAATAATTCTTTAAAACATATTTAAGTATTGTTAAAGGAAGATAGTAAAAATATATGTAGAACAATGAGAAATAATATACATATAAGTTTAAGGAAAATTCCAAATTTGAAATATTTAAACGGAATAAGACTTTAAAAACTATAAGAGTGTTTTATTTTTTATTTTGGATAAGATTAAGCTCCAGATAAAGAGGAAGTAAAAGATGAGGAAAAATTATTTACTCCAACTAATTTAGATGATTATTCTAATAATAAATAAATAGAAACTTTCAAACTAGAATATCTAAAGACTAAAATTCATTTTGATATAGAATATTCTACAGAAAGTGTAGCTGATGTATTCGAAACTAGAAATAATAATGAAGCTAAAGCCAAAGCTTAATAAAGATAAATTGAGAAGTATGAAAAAGTCTATGAATAATTATATAAATTAGTAGATATTGGGCTTGATAAAGATGAAAAAATGGATATAGAGGATAAAAACGTTAAAAAAAAAATTCAAGAAAGTAATTTAGATATAATATTTGAAAATTCCTTAAAACAACCAAATTATCATAGAAAATAAAAATTGATTGATACTATTTATTAACCAAATGTTTAAGTTAATATTGACAAAGATGAAGTAAGGATTGATTATAGTAAACTAAAATATCCTATGAAAGAAAGAAAAATTTTTTTTGATAAGAATCAAAGACTTATTGAGATATTAGAAAATAGTCCACATATATTGAAACATAGAAAATTATTTCCATATTCTAATTTACCTTATCAAAGGAGTTATTTTGAAGATTTAAATGTAGCAATGGGCGACTTAAAATGGGGTATTATTGCTCTTTTATTATATTAATCAAGAAAAGAAATGAATGCAGATCATAATTTGTAAATTTTATTATTTAAAATTTTAGTAAAGTATCTAACGTAACAAAAAAGATTCTTCGTAATGCTTATCTTTTCTAATAAAAAAGAACTATAATTAACTATCATGTAAAAAAAATTACATCAAGTATTGAGGAAAAAATAACAGAAAATTCTCTTGAACAGTAATATTTGAAAGTTAAATAAGCATAATATAATGAAGATAATGATGAAGAAGATTCTGGATAAAATGTATAAATATAAAAAAAAATAAATAAAATATTACAAAAAAAAGATCAAACAGAAAATGAGGTAGATAATATAAAACTTGAAAGAAAAAAAACCGTTTATTTTGAAAAATAGGTCGAACGTTTATAAAAATTGTAATTCGAATCTCTTTAAGAAATTATTCACTAATCTGATGTGTGTGACCATGGACAAGAACTTACTGACTATGAAAATTTATACAATTCGATTATAGAAAAAGAATTTAATAAAGGAATAATTAATTAAAAAAATTAATCTTTGAAAAACATTCTTAATGAGTTTAAATAATTAGATAAAGATCACCTAAATAAAGTCATAAATTCATTAAACGAGTAAGATCATATGATTAATATTCCAGGAGTGTAATTATATTTTAATTAATTTTAAGCTATGGATTTTATATCGTAATTATTAAATTTATTAAAAACTTATTGGAGAGTTCATAATTCGAATCTTTTATAATAACATGTGTTCTTGCAAATACAGTTGTACTTGCTGTATCTCAAAGTGTGTAAAATGAGAGTGATCTTTTTGCATAACTAAATAATATTTTTACTTATATTTTTACATTCGAAATGGTATTAAAGTTAATTGTATATGGAGTAATGGGATATTTATAAGATTATATGAATGTATTTGATGGTTCTATAGTAAGTATATCACTATTTGAGATGTTTTGTACACCAAGTGGTGGGTCAAAAACATTTTAAACATTTAGAAGCATAAGAGTATTCAGAGCTTTTAGAGTTATAAGGTCTGCTAAAATTCTTAGATCTCTTGAATTTATGTCAATTATTATTTCTGTATTAATGAAAGCATTATCTTCATTTGTTTGGATCGGTTTACTACTATTTTTATTCATATTCATATTTGCGTTATTAGGAAATCAAATGTATGCAGGAATATTAAATGGTCCTGGGGAAGAAGTTCTCAGATGTAACTATGATTCATTCCATTAATCATTATTGTCTACATTTTAAATTTTAACATTAGAAAATTGGAATGATATTTTGAACCGTACTATGACATCATCTCAAAATTAATATATTACAATTATCTATCTTGTTTCATGGATAGTTGTGGGAAATTATTCACTTTTAAATCTTTTTTTGGCAGTTCTTTTAGATGGATTTGAAAGTGATGATGTAGGTGAAGAAGAGGAAGAAAATAAAGATGAAGAAAATTAAGATACCTAAGAATAAGTTTTTAGCACAAATAATCTTAATAAAGCAGATATAGAAGATTATGTTGATGAACATAATTTTGAATAAAATTAAAATCATAGAGATGCAAATTGTTATAATGAACTTGGTTGCCAAGATAGTATATTCTTGTTCAGAAAAACGAATAAAATAAGAATACAATGTTTTAAGCTGATATAAAAGACATGGTTTGAAAATACTATATTATTAATTATAATATTAACATCTTGTAAATTGGCATTAGATACGTAAGTTTAAATTATTTATATATAAAAAGATACATGGAGAAGTAAAACATATATTAAAGCGACTTTTATAAAACATTTTCGGTAGCTTTAGACTATTCATTTAATTTTTGTTTTGTGTTTGAATTTTTAATGAAAATAATTGCATACGGATTTTTTATGGATGAATTCAGTTATTTATCGGGTAAATATTTTATTTAAATTATTTTAGATAATTGGAATAAACTTGACTTTTTCATAGTTTGTACTAGCGTCATGGATATGATTCTATCATCTGGTAGTATGAGAGCACTTCGAAATTTAAGATTGATCAGAATGTTAAGGCCATTAAGATTTATTTCTCGTAATGAAAATTTACAACTTGTTGTAAAAGCCTTATTTTCATCAGCAGGAGCTGTTGTAAATGTAGCGGTTGTGGTATTCGTTGTTTATTTAATGGGTGCAATTCTTGGAATGTCTTTATTAAAAGGAAAACTCGGCTATTGTGATTTAGATGATTATTATGGTATAAATAAAGCAACATGTCTAAAACATGGAAATACTTGGAAGACAAAATCTACAAATTTCGATACTATTACGAATTCCTTAGTATCTTTATTTATATTGGGAACATTGGAAGGTTGGCCAGATTAAATGTATGATTCTATAGATGGAGACGTTGCTACTGTAGGTCCTTCTATGAATAATAATTATTTTATATCGCTTTTCTATGTGATATTTATTTGGATTGGAACTTTTTTTTTCATGTAGTTATTTACTGGAGCTATATAATTTCATTTTGATAAATCTTAAAACAAATAAAAAAATTTTTGTCACGATTTATTAACAGATAATCAAAGAAAATGGATAGAAATATAATAAATGATACTTAAAGCAAAACCTGATTTTTCAAAATTGTATGTTCCTGATAATATATTCCAAAAATTAATTTATGATATGATCAGTCATCATGTTTTTACAGGCTTTATATTGATATGTATTATGCTTAATATCATTTTTATTTCCTTATCATTTGATACATCTTCACTCGACTATAGGAATTTTTTGGAGAATATGAATTATTTTTTTACTTATACATTTTTAACAGAAGCCATATTGAAAATAATAGCGTTAGGAGTTAATGGTTATTTGATTTAAGGCTGGAATTAATTTGATGGTATGGTGGTTCTAGCAAGCGTTGTAGATATTGCAATAGCTACCTTATTTCCTTCAGTTGCCGTTCATTATTAATTTTTAAGAATAGGACCTCAACTAGCCAGGGTAGTTAGAATAATGAGGGTTGTTAGACTTTTAAAACATGCTTCAAAAGAATTTGAAGGCATGTAAAAAATTTTAGAGACAATGATGATATCACTCCCAAGTCTTATAAATGTTACAGCACTTATTATATTGATATTGTATGTATATAGTATACTAGGAGTTTTCATTTTTTCTGGTGTCACATCAGGAGATAATATTGATCAATACCTAAATTTTTGGAGTTTTGGTTCAGCATTTACTACTTTATTTATAGCTTCAACTGGTAAAATATATATTTATATTATTTAAGGGGAAAATTGGTATGTAATGATGTTCGATTTGGCTCATACGACAAATTGCACTGAGGGAGTTGATTGTGGATCATGTAAAATTATATTAAATATTTTTTAGATTTTTCCTATGTTTATTGGCTTACTTACGTTAGTTTGACTACATTGATAATGTTTTAATTGTTTGTCTTAGTTATTATAAATGATTTCGAGTAATATGGTTTAACCTCTGATAATTCTATACAAGAATTTGAACATAATTTAGAAGAATTTAAAGATTCTTGGCTTTTATATAGAATGGAGGAGGATGAAGAAAAAATTCCTTAGAGAAATTTAATTGAATTTTATAGATCATTGCCCCCACCTTTAGGTATGGGCAAAGAAACCCCGAAAGTGCTTGTGGCTAAATAAATTACAAAAATGAAGCTAACAAGGTAAAAATTTATTTTTATATTTTTAGGGATAAAAATGGTAATGTATCATTTAATGAAATTTTATTTGCTTCTCTTAAGCGCATATATGGTATTTATAATTAATATACATTATTATAGAGGAAAAAATAGCAGTACAAACAGACCCAGCAATTCTTACTTATATAACAATTTAAGAATAACAAACTAAATAAACTCTTTATGAAGATGTTAATTAAGTAATTAAATAAATTAAATTAATAGCAGGTCGAATTTTAAGATAATTTAAACATGTTTTCTCAGGTTATTTTTATAAGAATGTGTTTTGCAACCTGGTTGAAATATTCAAGTTACATCAAGCAATAACAATTATATCCAAATGATAAAAGACCCATTTTTAATTTTGTTCATCCGTTTGATTCTCCTCTAAATTCTGATGCGGAATAAGAAATTTATAGTCCAAGAAGAAATTATTAAATGATGTTAGATTCTGAAAGTCCCACTAAAATAAGAAATTTACCAATGTTTATATTGAATGAAAATAAAAAAACTAATGGCTTTGTTTTTTCGATTCCCATGTTTATTGTTTCAATAATTTTTGTCTTGAATATTTACATAATTTCTAGTATAGGAAATCCACATGTAAAACTAGAAGGAGCTGATAATGTTTTAATGACTGTCCATGAAAATCTAAATTCTAAAAATATATTAGAAATCAAATAGTTAAATTAATATTAATCATGTGATAATGATTTTAAATTAATGTCGATTGGAAATTGGAACGGTGTTTAAGATGGGTGTATATGTATGAAAGATGATCCAAAACAAGCATATGTTTCTTTCTATTATTCTTGCTATTTTAAATCAAAATGCAAATTTGTGAACAGTTTCCCTTAGTAATAAATGAAAACATGGAATTTACAATAATTTTGTTCCCGAACTATGGAATAATAAAGAACGGCCTTTGTTTGTAATTATGACGAATATTAATGTGCTACTGATTTATGTACATCAGGAAATAAATGCCCAGATAATACACTTTTAACAAATTAAATCATCAAAAATGATTTGGATATTATGACGTTTAATTAATAAAATCCGAAAACAATTTATTAATTTTTCAAAACACGACCAAATGTTGCAACAGGAGTTTAATCTTTCTATGATAATTCTTAAAAATTCTAAAAAAGACCCTTAATTGGTTTTCAATTTTCGACTGGGAAAAAAATGTGTTTGAATTCTGATTATGTTAGTATAGATGGTAGCTCTTAATTAAATTATCCTTTATTAAATTAAAAATAAGGATGTGATAAATTTGGAGATTATGGACAATATAATTAATTAATAGATGATATGAATTAAGCAGACTTTTTTCCAGCAAACTTAAAATCCAAATTAATAAAATAAATCCCATTCTGGGAAAAATATTAAGAAAAAAATCTTTTTTATTTAATTGCTGTTATGAAATTTGAAATAACTTAAGGAAAAAATAAAAATATTTGTAAAAATATCGATATTAAAGAAATTAAAAATGCTGTTAAATAAACTACTTCTGGTGTTAATTTTTTTACATATATAACATATATTGTGGGTTCATTTTCTCTAATCTCCTTATTAAGTTGTATAGTTTTAATAGCTAAATTGAATACTAATCAATCATTAAAGAAAAAGAAATTATATAGAAATATTTATGTATTTTTTTCTTTTATGACTATAATTGGATGTATTGCTTTATGGATTGGTTACTAAATATTAATAAATTAATAATTACAAAATTCAGCAACAAAAATGAATGAATATGCTGAATCAGAATGTTTCTAACTAAATGGAATAAATTTAGCCTTGAGATAAGTTTATAACTATTCTTTAAGTATATTGGATTTATATAAATATATTATAAATCTAATGCCTGTATTAGCTGTACTATTTGTGATATTTTGGAGTTTGAAATACGTTGTATACAGAAATAATAGAAATAAAAATTATTGATATGATATATTTTATAGATTTATTATATAAATAAATTATTTAAAATATATATTTTAATTTACCGCCGTAAATTATTTAAAAATTTATTTTATTTATTAATAAAAAATAATATTAATTTATATTTAATTTTTACCAGTATATATTTATTTAATCGCATTAAAATTTATTTTCTAAAATATATTTGTAAAAAAAGTTAAATATAAGTAGAATGATAAATTATTTCGATAGAAATCTGCAAATTATTTAGAAAAAACTCGATTGTAAATATTTTTTTATGTATAAAAATAGAAAAAGCTCCATAGAACGACTATCGATGGGCTGAACGATTGCTATCACCAAAATGTAAATAATTTATATTTTTAAAATAAAAATAGAACAAGTTAAAAATACTGAAGACAAAGGATTTACAAGAATACCTTAGTTTGGTGATTATAGACAAAACCCCCATGTCTCTCGAAGCAGCAGTGAGAATATACCCTGCCCAACACAGGATACAAAGCACGATTGTAAATATAAAATATAAAAAATGAAGATAGAATCAATTATAAAAAACGATAACTGACAAGCGACAAATTCTGGACCTGGTAAAAAAAAACTTTTTTTACCAATCTACAGAGATTTCAGTAAAAGTCCGACGATTAAATAGACCAAATTACTAGAAAAAAAAGTCCTACAAAAAGATTCGTTAAAATAAAAAAATATTTCAATATTAAGTTCACCAAAATATTATGAAAATTCTTATGAAAGTAAATATATTATTATATAATAATTTATTCAGTTGATGTATAATGTCAATAAATTTCCCAAAAAATTGATAGAATATGTTATATACCAGATCAAAATGATAAATAATAATATGAAAATATTTCAAAATAAAAAAAAATATAAGAATATATTTTTATAGTCGAAATAGACGATTATGAAAAATTAAAATTATATACAGATAAATATCCTGTATTAAATATAAGAAAATACATGTGGAATGCCAAAATGTAACATAATAAAATTTAAAATATAAAATTAGATTTTTCTCAAATACATGCACTTATATTATTTCTAATCAATATTTTGAAGCAATATCATTATGTGTTATTGTTGCTAACTCCTTTGTATTAGTTTATAATTCCTATTAAACCATTAATGATTAGTTGAAATGGGATAATTATTTTCTTTTAATTTATTCGATAGATATGTTTCTAAAAATATTCAGTATGGGATTAATCATGAATAAAGTAAATTTAATTTAATAATTTTATAGAAATCATATTTAAAAGATATGTGGAATGTTTTAGATTGCATTATAGTTACAAGCGGATTATTATAAATATTACTTACAAGTGCATCTTCTTAAATTAATTTATCTCCTCTTAGATAATTCAGAATATTAAGACCATTAAAATCAATTACAAATTTAAAATCTCTGAAAATTATATTCCACTCATTTTTAAATGCTCTTCCAATGTTATGTGATACATTTGTGTTTTTAATGTTCATTTATTTTCTTTTTGCTGTGGCGGGTTTACAGTTATTTTCTGGTTTGCTTAAAAATAGATGCATGATATTTGATTCAGGTAAACCATTCCTAGATGATGATGGTAATGATTAAATATGTGGATCGGGCAATATTATTTGTCCAGCTGGCAGCAAATGTATTAAAATGATAGCTAGTCCCGATGGGGGAATTATGAATTTTGATAATATTATGTGGTCGATGCTTTAAGTATTTTAAATTTGTACTATGGAAGGATGGTCGGACATTTAAGACTAAATGAGAGACGCTTTAGGAGATGGAGCAGTCATATATTTCACATTAGTAATTTTTCTCGGAAATTTTTTCGTAATTAATATGATGCTCGCTGTTATAAAATCGAAATTTAGTGAATCTCAAGAGAGAGAGAATCAGCTTGAGTTAAGAAAAGAAAGAGGTGAGATATTCGAATAAATTGAGGATACAGTTGATAAAGAAGATTAAGTTGCTAAAGAAGAAAAACCTTTTTATTACCCGATGACTTAATTATTATCGGCAATACCTAAATATAAATAACATTTTAGACAAAAAAGATAAAATAAAAATAGACAAACAGAATTAAAATAAAATAAAATGAATGTATATACTTTCAATAAGTCAGAATTAAATAAAAATTAAAAATAAATTGGCGATTTAAAAGTAAACAATATTTCTTATTATTTAACAATAAAAGAAACTAATAATTAATTTTATGTACTAAATTAAAGAGCTAACAATATTTACAGAACATTAAAGGAAAAACAAAAATAAAACCCTTTAAATTAATTTGAATCTCCAAGAAGTTTATTAAAAACTCAAAAAGATAAAAATTGGGAAAAATTAAAAGGTACAATGATGTCAAGTATATAAATATAACCTTCTGATAAAAATACATTTATAAGTCTCCATAATTTCTCAAGTGCTTAAAGTATTGTAAGTCTTCCACGTGAAATTATTTCAGAAGAAGAGTCGGAATCTGATTAAACTAATCTAAATCTCTTTAGCAATAATTCTTTAAAACATCCTTAAGTATTGTTATAGGAAGATAGTAAATGTATATGTAGAGCTATGAGAAATAAAATACAAAAAAGATAAAGGAATATTCCAGAATTAAAATATCTTAATTAAACAAGACATCATAAATTATAAGAGGCTAGTTCTATTTATTTTGGATAAGATATTTAAGAATAACCTTAAGTTTAAAATGAGGAACTTTTAATAACCTAAACAGCATAAACGCATGGAACTTAGACACTTATAACTTAATCTGATGACTATCATAATAAATATATATAAACTTTCAAACTAGAATATCTAAAGACTAAAATTCATTTTGATATAGAATATGTTACAGAAAGTATAGCTGATGTATTCGAAACTAGACATAATAATGAAGCTATTGCCAAAGCTTAGCAAAAATAAATTGAGATGTACGAAAAAGTCTACGAATAATTATATAAATATGTAGATGATGGGCTTGATGTCGAATAAAAAATTGATTTAGATGATAAAAGCGCATAAAAAAAAATTCAAGAATGTTTTTTAGATATAATATTTGAAAATACCTTAAAATAACCAAATTAAAATAGAAAATAAAAATTAATTGATACTATTTATTAACCAAATGTTTAAGTTAATATTGACAAAGATTAAGTAAGGATTGATTACAGTAAAATAAAATATCCAATGAAAGAAAGAAAAAAATTTTTTGATAGAAATCAAAAACTAATTGAAATATTAGAAGAATGCCCACATATATTGTAAAATAAAAAATTATTTCCATATTCTAATTTACTCTCTCAAAGGAAATAATTTCAAGCTTAAAATATAGAAATGGATAACTAAAAATTTGGTGATATTGCTCTATTATTATATTAATCAAGAAAAGAAAAGTAGGCAAATCATGATTTGTAAATTTTTTTATTTAAAATTTTAGTAAAATATCTGATGTATCAAAAAAGATTCTTCGTAATGCTTATCTTTTCTAAAGAAATAGAACTATAATTAATTATCAGTTGAAAAAAATTGAATCAAATATCGAGGAAAAAATACAATAAAATTCTCTTGAATATCAATATTTTATATAAAAAGCAATATAAAATGAAGAAAAATTAAAAGAATAAAATAAAGATGAAGCGGATGAAATAGATATATAAATGGAAAAAAAAATACTTAAAATATTACAAAAAAAGTATAAAACAGAAGAGGTGGTTTCAAATATAAAAAGTGACAGAAAAAAAATAATTAAATTTGAAAAATTAGTTAAACGTATAACAAGTTTGAAATTTGATTCAGTTAAAGAAATCATTCATTAAGAAGATGATAATGAAGAAGAAGTTGAACTTACTAACTATCAAAATTTATACAATTAGATTACAGAAAAAGAATTTAATAAAGGAATAATTAATTATAAAAATTAATCTATGAAAAACATTCTTAATGAGTTTAAATAATTAGATAAAGATCACCTTAATAAAGTCATATATTCATTGAATGTGTAAGATCATATGATTAATATTTCAGGATTGTAATTATATTTTAATTAATTTTAAGCTATGGATATAGGGTCGAAATAATTAAATTTATTAAAAAAACAATTGAGAGTCAATAGTTCTCTAATTTTATCATTTTATGTGCTCTTTTAAATACAATTGTACTTGCTGTATCTCAAAGTGTGAACTATGGGGCCCAATTTTTTTAAGAATTGAATACTATTTTTACTATTATTTTTACAATAGAAATGGTATTAAAGTTAATTGTAAATGGAATATACGGATATTGTTAAGATACTATGAACATTTTTGATGGTTCTATAGTATGTGTATCATTAATTGAGATGATATGTGGTGGTGGGTCAAAATCATTCTAAACATTTAGAAGCATAAGAATATTTAGAGCTTTTAGAGCTTTAAGGACTATCAAAATTCTTAGATCTCTTAAATTTATGTCAATTATAATTGCTGTGCTATCAAAATCAATATCTTCTTTTATTTCGATTGGTATAATACTAGCTTTATTTACATTCATTTTTTCTATGTTTGGAAATGAAATGTATGCTGGAATATTAAATGGTCCTAACGAAGAAATTCTCAGATGTAACTACGATACATTCCATCAATCATTATTGTCTACGTTCTAAATATTAACATTAGAAAATTGGAATGACATATTGAACCGTACTATGACATCAACTCAAAATTAATTTATTACAATTATCTATCTTGTTTCATGGATAGTTTTGGGAAATTATTCACTTTTAAGTCTTTTTTTGGCTGTTCTTTTAGATGGATTTGAAAGAGATGATATATGTGAAGAATGTGAGGAAGGTGAGGAAGGTGAGAATGGTAAAAAAAAACAAGAAAAAATAAAGGAAATTTTTACACTAAGTAAATAAGATATAGAAGATTATGTTGATGAACATGATAATGAATAAAAGTAAAAAAATAAAGAGGCAAATACTTATAATGAACTTGGTTGCTAAGATAGTATGTTCTTATTCAGAAAATAGAATAAAATAAGAATACAATGTTTTAAACTATTATAAAAGACATGGTTCGAAAATGCTATATTATTAATTATAATATTAACAACTTGTAAATTGGCATTAGATACGTAAATTTTAATTATTTATATATAAAAAGATACACGGAAAAGTTAATGGTATCTTAAACTGACTCATATAAAACATTTTCGGTACTTTTGGACTATTCATTTAATTTTTGTTTTGTATTTGAATTTTTACTTAAAATAATTGCTTATGGATTTTTTATGGATGAATACAGCTATTTATAGGGTAAATATTTTATTTAAATTAATTTAGATAATTGGAATAAACTTGACTTCTTCATAGTTTGTACTAGCGTCATGGATATGATTCTATCATCTGGTGGTATGCGAGCACTTCGAAATTTAAGATTGATCAGAATGTTAAGGCCATTAAGATTTATTTCTCGTAATGAAAATTTACAACTTGTAGTGAAAGCTTTAATATCATCAGCAGGAGCCATTGGAAATGTAGCAATTGTGGTATTCGTTGTTTATATAATGGCTGCAATTCTTGGAATGTCTTTATTAAAAGGAAAACTCGGCTATTGTGATTTAGATGATTATTATGGTGTAAATAAATTTACATGTCTAAAACATGGTAATGAATGGAAGACAAAGGATACAAATTTCGATACTATGTCGAATTCTTTAATATCTTTATATATATTAGGAACATTGGAAGGTTGGCCAGATTAAATGTATGATTCTATAGATGGAGACGTTGAAACTATAGGTCCTTCTTTGAATAACAATTATTTAATATCACTTTACTATGTGATATTTATTTTGATTGGATCATTTTTTTTCGTATAGTTATTTGTAGGAGCATTATGCTATCATTTTGATAGATCTTAAAACAAATAAAATAATTTTTGTCATGATTTATTAACAGATAATCAAAAGAAATGGATAGAGATATAAAAAATGATACTTAAAGCAAAACCTGATTTTTAAAAATTGTATGTTCCTGATAATAAATACCAATAATATATTTTTGATATAATTAGTCATAATGTTTTTAAAACCTTTATAATGTTATGCATATTAATAAATATAGTTTTTATTTCCTTATCATATGATACTTCTACACACGATTATAGGAATTTTTTGGAGAATATGAATGATATTTTTACTTTTATATTTTTAACAGAAGCCATATTTAAAATAGCAGGATTAGGATTTGGTGGTTATTGGTAGGATAGCTGGAATAAATTTGATGGTATGGTGGTTTCAGCAAGCTTGGTAGATATAGGATTAAAATTCATATTTCCTACAATTGCCATTCATTATGAATTTCTTAGAATAGGACCTTAACTAGCTAGAGTATTTAGAATAGTAAGGGTTGTTAGACTTTTATTACATGCTTCTAAAAATTTTGAAGGCATGTAAAATATACTAGAAACAATGATGATATCAGTCCCAAGCCTGATAAATGTTACAGCACTTATAATATTGATATTGTATGTATATAGTATACTAGGAGTCTTCATTTTTTCTGGTGTCACATCAGGAGATAATATAGATCATTACCTAAATTTTTGGAGTTTTGGTTCAGCATTTACTACTTTATTTATAGCTTCAACTGGTAAAATATATATTTATATTATTTAAGGGGAAAATTGGTATGTAATGATGTTCGATTTGGCTCATACAACAAATTGCACTGAGGGAGTTGATTGTGGATCATGTAAAATTATATTATATATTTTTTAGATTTTTCGTACATTTATTGGCTTTCTTATGTTAGTTTGACTACGATGATAATGTTTTAATTATTTGTCTTAGTTATTATAAATGATTTCGAGCGATATGGTTTAACCTCTGATAATTCTATTATAGAATTTGAAGCTAATTTAGAAGAATTTAGAAATTCTTGGATATAGTATAGATCAGAAAAAGATGAAGAAAAAATTCCTTGGAGAAATTTAATTGAATTTTTTAGATCAATGTCCCCACCTTTAGGTATGGGCTAAGAAACCTCAAAAGTGGAGGCAGCTAAACATATTACAAAAATGAGGCTAACAAGGTAAATTATTAATTTATATTTTAAGGGATAGACAAAATTGTGTATAATTTAATGAAATTTTATTTGCTACTCTTAAGCTCATATATGGTATTTATAAAATATATATTGTTATAGAGAAAAAAGTAGAAGAGAAAACAAACTCCTAAATTCTTACATATATAACAATTTAAGAATTACAAACTAAATAAAGTATTGCAGAAGATGTAAATGTGGTAAATATAAATAAATTAAATTAATATCAGATGCAATTGGAAAATTAATTTAACATGTTTACACAGGTTATTTTTATAAGAATGTGTTTTGCAACTTGGTTGAAATATACAAGTTATATCAAGGCATAATAAAAATATGAACATGATAGATTACCTATTATTAATTTTGTTCATCCATTTAATACTTCACCTCCTCATTAATCTCCTTAATATTCTGATGGGGATACAGAAATTTAAAAACAAAGAAGAAATTATAAAATGTTAATGTTGTCAGATACTGACAGTCCCCTTAAAAAAAGAAGAACGTAACCAACATTTTTAGTGAATGATGTCATTATGAATAATAAATGCTCTATTTTTACCATTCCCTTGTTCATTCTTACAATAATTATTATCTTGTGTATTTACATAATTTCTAGTATAGGAAATCCACATTTTTAACTGAAAGGAGCTGATAATGTTTTAATGACAGTCGTCGAAAATCTTAATTCTAAAAATATATTAGAAATCAAAGGGTTAAATTAAAATTATTAGTGTGATAATGATTTTAAATTAATGACCATCGGAAATTGGAAAGGTATTTAAGATGGGTGCATATGTATGAAAGATGATCCAAGACAAGCATAAGTTTCTCCCTATTATTCGTGCTATTATAAATCATAATGCAAATTTGTTAACAGTTTCCCTTAGTAATAAATGAAAACATGGAATTTACAATAATTTTGTTCCCGAAATATGGAATAATAAAGAATGTCGTTAATTTGTTAAAATGATGAGAATTATTGTGCAACTGATTTATGTACTTCAGGAAATAAATGCCCAGATAATACACTTTTAACAAATTAAATCATCAAAAATGATTCTGATATAATGACGTTTAATTAATAAAATCCGAAAACAAATTATTAATTTTTCAAAACACGACCAAATGTTGCAACAGGAGTTTAAACTTTCTATGATAATTCTTAAAAATTCCAAAAAAGACCCTTAATTGGTTTTCAATTTTCGACTGGTAAAAAAATGTGTTTGAATTCTGATTATGTTAGTATAGATGGTAGCTCTTAATTAAATTATCCTTTATTAAATTAAAAATAAGGATGTGATAAATATGGGGATTATGGACAATATAATTAATTAATAGATGATATGAATTAAGCAGACTTTTTTCCAGAAAATTTATAATCTAAATTAAAAAAATAAATCCCTTATTGGGAAAAATTTTAAGATTAAAATCTTTTTTATTTAATCGCTGTAATGAAATTTGAAATAAAATCAGGAAACAATATAAATATTTGTTAAAATATGGATGTTGTAGATATTTAAAATGCTATTGAAAAATCTACTTATGGTGTCAATTTATTTATATATATAACATATGCTGTGGGTTCACTATCTCTTATCTCCTTATTTAGTTGTATAGTTTTAATAGCTAAATTGAATAGTAATCAATCTCTAAAGAAAAAGAAAATATTTAGAAATTATTATGCGATTTGTTCTATAACTACTTTAATTGGCTGTATTGGTTTATGGATTGGTTACTATATATTAATAAAATAATAATTACAAAATTCAGCATCAAAAATGATTTAATATGCTGAATCAGAATGTTTTTAACTAAATGGAATAAATTTAGCTTTGAGATAAATTTATGACTATTCTTTAGGTGTATTGGATTTATATAAATATATTATAAGTGTAATACCTATATTAGCTTTACTCTATGTGATATTTTGGGGTGTGAAATATCTTATGTACAGGCATCGTTTTTCACCACCGTGAATATGAATAAAGGAATAATTATTATAATAATATATATATTCTATTGATTTTTTTCATATAAATAAATTATTTTAATAATTTCAAATATATATATCTCAATAAATATTATATAATATAAAATAATTTTTATATTATTATTTTTTAATAAATATTTAAAATAAAAAAAAATTTAAATAATTAAAAAATAAATAAATTTAATTTAAAATAAATTAAATAATATAAAAAATTT
>Ga0209107_10000763_pt1 | contig 18341 bp, 17 predicted proteins | sample LakErihyJuly2011_2_FD_187460 | JGI IMG/M metagenome (GOLD analysis project Ga0209107, IMG submission 187460) | Freshwater microbial communities from dead zone in Lake Erie, Canada - CCB hypolimnion July 2011 (SPAdes) (version 2) | ecosystem: Environmental > Aquatic > Freshwater > Lentic >... | reverse complement strand
AAGGGCGCGTGGGCCCACGTCGGCGCGGTCCAGCCGAGCGCCCGATAGAGCAGCAGTTGGCGCGCGGTCGACAGCAGCAGGTCGGCGCCTCGCACCACTTCGGTGATGCCCATCGCCTGGTCGTCGGCGACCACGGCCAGTTCGTAGGCTGGGAACCCGTCCTTGCGCCAAACTAGGAAATCACCGAAATCCCGCCCGGCGACGAACGCCAGCGGACCGCACAGAGCATCGGTGAACGCGATCGTCTCGCCGTCGGGCACTCGGAAGCGCCAGTTGCTCGCGCCGGGCGCGGTCAGTTCGCGGCCCAGCCCTTCGGCGGGGCGGAGGTCGGGCGGAAAGATTGGTTCGGCATCATCCTCCGCGTGTGGGGCGGTCAGCGCCCGCGCGACGTCCTGGCGGGATTTGTCGCAGGGGTAGAGCGTGCCGGTGGCCTGCAGCCGACGCCAGGCCACCGCGAACCAAGGCAGCCGCTCCGACTGCACGTAGGGCCCGCAGGGCCCGCCGACGTCGGGGCCTTCCTGCCAGTCGAGCCCGAGCCAGCGGAGGTCCGCCATTGCGGCAGCCGCGAACTCCGGTCGGCAGCGGGAGGCGTCGAGGTCCTCTGTCCGGTAGACGAGTGTCCCGCCCTCGCGACGTGCGCGTTCGGCCGCCAAGGCGAACGTGCGCGCGTGGCCGACGTGGAGGAGGCCGGTGGGCGTGGGCGCTAACCGACCGCGCGGCATCAGAGCGGATTGCCCGTGGGGATGAACTCCCACGGCACGTCGAACTCCGCCGCGACCGCCGCGGCGAGGGCTTTCACGCCCCAGGTCTCGGTGGCGTAATGCCCGCAGGGGTAGAGGTTCCAGCCCTGCTCGTGGGCCTCGTTGAAATGCTCCTCGCGCAGTTCGCCGGTGATCAAGGTGTCGCAGTCCTCCGCGCGGAGGTGTTCGAGCGCGCTGCGGCCGCTGCCGCTGAGGATCGCGATCTTCTTGGGCCGGGCGGAACCGAATTCGATGCCCGTGAAAGTCGTCGGGTAGCTCTGCTTCAGTCGGCGCTTCAAGGTCGCACGTGGGATGCCCTGGCAGAGGCAGGCGATGGGCAGACCTTCGTAGTCCACGAACCAATCCACGACCTTGAGGCCGAGGTCGGCCGCGATGAGGGCGTTGTTGCCGATGGCCGGGTGGGCATCGAGCGGCAGGTGGCTGGAGTAGAGTGAGAGTTCGGCTTTCTTGAGTGCGGCGAGACGCAGGCGACGCACCTGGCGCTCGGGCGAGATCGGGCGCCAGTTCATGCCGTGGTGGACGATGAGGAAGTCCACGCCGCGTTGGGCGGCCAGTTCGAAGACCTTCGCGCCCGCATCGACCGCCGCTCCGACCTTACGAACGCGGGTCTTGCCACGGTGCTGCAGCCCATTGTCGGCCCCCGGGAAGTCCGCGATCTCCTTGCGGTTCGTGAGCTGGTCGCAGAAACGGGCGATGCGGAGGGCGTCGGCGGGCATGGTTAGAGCGGTTTCAGGTCGGCGGGCAAGGGCGCCGGGCGGTCGAGCGTCGCCGGGTCGAATGTCACCGCGTCGAAGCGACGGCGGACCGCGGCCTCCGTCACCCGAAGCAGGTCGATGTCGCGCGAGGCCTCATCGCGCACGCTGCACGCCCCGAGGATCCATTGCTCGTCGACCTTCGAGAATTCCTCCACCTGCAGGGTGCGTCGCGCGGCGCCGGCGGCGTCGAGGGAGGTCGCCTGGACCAGCGCGCCGTAGGTCCGGTCGAGCGCGAAGGTCACCTTGGCCGGTTCGGTCTGGAGCGGGTTGGCGGCCAGGAAGAAATGCACCGGGCGACCGCGGCTGCGTTCGGTCTTCACGTAACGCGTGTCCTCCCAGTGCGTGTAGGGCAGGGCGAGGTCGGAGGGTAGCAACAACAGGCCCGGCGCGAGGGGTTCATCCGTTCGGGGATTTTCGAGGGTGCGTCCTCCGCGGCGCAGCCAGAGGCGGGAACCTTGCGCCGACTTCGTGGCGATGAACGCCAGCGCCGGGGTGCCGTTCGACGGGCGCAACTCGACGCGGACGCGGGGTCCCTCCGGGCTCCAGCCGGCCCAGACGACGCCGGGGACGGGCGGGGCGGAATCGCCGCGTCTGGGCTTGTGCGTCACCTCGAACTTGAAGCAAAGGTCGCCGTTGAGGCGTGACGCCTGAAAATCGTGCAGGACCTCTTTCGCCTGTGGTGCGGTGAGCTGGATGTAATCGTCCCCTCCCGCGCCCGGAGGTAGGGCGAACGCGAGGCTAGCCGACAGCAGCGCTACCCAGCGGACGGTCAGGCTGAGCAGTGGTGTGCGCACCGGGGATTACTTGGCCGGAACCGGGGCAGCCGGAGCGGCCGGAGTTACCGGGGACTTCGCGGCCGGAGTTACTGGGGCGGCCGGAGTCGCCAGAGACGACGGGGCAGCCGGCGTGGGGGCGGAAGCGGGGGCGGTAGCCGGGGCCTTGGCGGCCGGGTCGACCTTGGCGGGTGCGGCGGGGGTCGCCGCCGTGGTCGCGGGGGTCAGGGCCGAGGTGGTCTTGCTGGCGCGACCGACGAAGCCGAGGTACAGGCCGAAGCTGAGCAGGAAGAGCAGGACCGTGAGGGTGGTCGTCAGTTTGGAAAGGACATTGGCCGACTCCCCGCCGAAGACGGATTCGGCCGCGCCGCCGCCGAGGGCCGAGCCCATGCCAGCGTTCGCGCTGGGACGCTGCATCAGGATGATCAGAACGACCAGGAGGCAGACCAGGAAGAGGATGACGACGGAGGCGTAGAGCAGGAAGTCCTTCATCCCCGTATCCAAGGGGTGCCTGCCCCATAAAACAACGCCAAAATCAGGCCCGGACGTAGGCCCCGCCGGCGACCCGATAGGTCAGCCAAGTCCCGGACGGGGGCGGAACCGTGCCCGTGGCAATGACCTGGTGGGCCTCGCCGACCTGCTCCCAGAAAGCCCGCCGCCGGGTGTCGTCCAACTCGCCCAGCACATCATCGGCCAGGATCACGGGCGGGGTGGGTGCCCGTTGGGTGTCGCGCTGAAGACGGGCCAGCGAGAGGGCGAGCACCAGGAGGCGTTGCTGGCCCTCGGAGGCGTAATCGGAGGCATCCTGGCCGTTGAAAAGAATTCCGAAGTCGTCGCGCTGCGGCCCGCGCAAGGTCGTGCCGGCGGCGAGGTCCGCCGCCCGCATCTTCGTCCAAGTCTCGGTCAGTCGCTCGGCCGCGCAATCCGGTTGGTAGCACAGGTCCGCCCCTTGGTCGGGGAAGCCGGCGCGGGCGCAGACCTCACGCAAGGTCGCGGCGAGCTCGGGCAGGACTTGGGCACGCGTGCAGGCGAGCAGCTCGCCCGGAGCCTGCATCGCCTGTTCGAAGGCGCGGAGTTCCTCGTCGCTCCGTCGGTCCGACTTCAGCAGCGCGTTGCGTCCCTCGAGGGCGCGGGCGTAGTCGCGCACCGCCGTCAGGTAGGCGCCGTCGGTCCCGCCGATGGCGGCGTCGAGCCAGCGGCGACGATTGCCCGGCGAGCCCCGGACCAGCCGCAGGTCATCGGAGCAGAAGACGATCGTCGGGAATTGCCCGAGGTGCTGGGCGACGGAGGTGACGGGCGTGCCGTTCACGAGGGCCTTGCGCGAGCCTTTCGCCAGGCGGATCTCGACCTCGGCAACGTCGGTGTCCGTCAGGGCGACGTCGACGCGGAGGCGGGCTTCGGTCGCGCCGGCGCGGACGAGTGGCGCGATCTCTGTCGTGCGGAAAGACCGGAACGCCGAGACGAGGCCGGCGGCCTCGAGCAGGTTCGTCTTCCCTTGACCGTTATCGCCCAGCAGGAAAACGCGCGGCGCGTCGGTGCAGACGTCCGCGAAGGTGAGGTTGCGGAAGTCGGCGGCGCGAAGGCGCGTGAGGCGCATGGTTCACTCCGGGATGACCAGCGTCATTCCGATCTTCAGCGCGCTCGGGCTGGAGATCTGGTTCGCGTTCGCCCGCAGGATGTCGTTCGCCCGGGCCGAGGTCCCGTAGGCCTTGCGGGAGATGCTCGTGAGGGTGTCGTTGCGGCCGACCTGGTAGGTGGCGAACGCGCGGCCCGGCGTAGCCGCGGGAGGCAGGGGTGCCGCGGTGACCGGACGTTCCGGGGTTGCGACGGCGACGGGCGGGGTCGGGCCGGCGGTGTTGCCGCCGCGCGGCTGTCCACGCGTCAGGTCAGTGATCTCGCGCTTCAGCTTGTCGTTCTCGGTGCGCAGTTTCCGCAGCTGGTCCTGCAGATCCCCCGAGCCCACGGCGTCGGGTTCCATCGGTCGTCCCGGGAGCTGCTGCATGAACTGTTTCTCGGCGGTGCGGATCATCTGCTCGACGATCTTGCGCTGCTCGGAGGTCGGCTTCAGGCGGATGTACTGATGGTAGTGGTAGATCGCCGGCAGCGGATCGTTGAGGTCGCTGCAGAGCCGGCCGGCTTCGAGGTGGGACTCGGCGGCGCCGCGGCGGGCGTCGATCACCTTGAGGTAGCACTCGAGGGCCTTGCGGCTCTCGCCCTGTTTCTGGAAGAGCTGGCCCTGCTTGAAGTCCTGATCTTCCGTCTCGAGCGAACGCGGTAGGCCCGGGACGGTGTCGTCGCAACCGACGAGGAGGAAGAGCAGGGAAGCCAAGGCGACGCGAACCATGGCCGGACAATCCCCGCCCGCGGACCTGCGTTCAACCCAAAATCATTCACGTAACGCCGCGCCCAAGGCCGCCGGTAGGTCCGGGGTCGACCAGCGGAAACCGCCCTCCGCGGCCTTGTGCGGCTCGACGGCCAGGTCGGCCAGCAAGGTCTCGGCACCCATCTGTCCGAACAGCAGTTTGACCGCCCAAGCCGGCGCCGGGATGACGGCGGGGCGATGGACGGCCCGGCCGAGGGCGCGGGCGAAGTCGGCTTGACTGACGGGGTGGGGCGCCACGGCGTTCAGCGGGCCCTCGACCCAGGGCGACTCGAGCGCCCAGATGATCATGGAGACCAGATCGCCCAGCCTAATCCAGCTGACCATTTGGCGGCCGGAGCCGACCCGGCCGCCGAGCCCGGCCTTGAAGGCAGGGAGCATCGCCTTGAGCGCGCCGCCCGAGGCCGCCAGCACCATGCCGGTGCGCAGGTGGACCGTGCGGATGCCTCTTTCGGAGCCGGCACCCTCCGGCGTCGCGGCCTTTTCCCAAGCCGCGGAGACCTGTCCGAGGAAACCCTCGTCGGATACCGCGGACGACTCCGTCAGCGTTTCGCCTGGTCGGTGGATGCCGTAGCGGTTGATGCCCGACATCGAGAGGAAGACTTTAGGTGGGTAGCGCAGTTCAGGGGCGGGAAAGACCAAATCCACCGCCAGCAGGCTCGTGCTTTTTTCGCGGCTGGAAAGGATGCGCTCCTTGGCGGAGGTGGTCCAACGCTGCGCAATCGGCTCACCCGCCAGGTGGATGACGGCGTGGGCGCCTTCAAGGAAGCTCGTGTCGAGCCAACCACTGGCTACGTCCATCCCGCCGGGGCCTTGCGTGCGCGAGCGCAGTGGGGCCACCTCGTAGCCCTTGGCGGTGAGCGCCTTCGACAGCGCCCGGCCGACGAGTCCGGTGGCTCCGGTTAGGACGATGCGTGGGCGCGAGGTCATGGGGGGAATAGAACAGTTAATCGTCGGCTGGCAAACGATGGCTGAAGAGAGTCGTCCTAGGGTTTACACACACTTGACCATCCGATGGCCAGGGTCATTATCCATGTGGGTTGCGGGTAGGTTGAAAGGTTTCCGCAGTGGACGCTTTCCCCTTGGGATAGGCCTATCGCACCCATCTACGCTGAGATACAGGCGCACCTAGACAAAGCAGGCTTGCCCCTAGCGAATCCCCTCAGGCTTGGTCACGCTGAGGATCCAAGGCTTGCCGGGATTGGGCACCAGGCCGTGGCGGACCACCGCGTCGCCAGCCGCTTCCCGCGCGCGTCCGAAGGCCTGCACCACGTCGGATTCCTCCGCGCCGCCGGGATGCCCGGTGTAGGCGACGCAGATGAGTCGCCCGCTGGGTCGGAGTTCCGCGTAGGCCGCGTGCAGCGCCCGGGCCGTGGAATCCGGACGGGTGATGATGGCGGTGTTGCCGCCCGGCAGGTAGCCGAGGTTGAAGAGGGCGGCTCCGAGCCTTCCGCGGTGGGCGGCGGGCAGCACCGCGTCCAAATCAGCGTGACTGCGGGCGTGCAGCGTCACGCGGTCGGCCAAGCCTGCGAGGCTCAGCAGGTTGCCCGTCGCGGAGAGCGCCTCAGGCTGGATGTCGAAGGCATGCACGTGGCCGGAAGCGCCCACGGCTTTGGCGAGGCAGGCGGTGTCGCGGCCTTTGCCCGCGGTGCCGTCCATCGCGATATCGCCGGGACGCAGGACCTCCTGGGCGAGGAGTTGCGCACGCTCGGTGACGCGGATGGGGTTTACGGGAGCCAAGGGAAGGATCCGAAGTCCGGGGCGCGCTTCTCGTTCCATGCCTTGCGACCCTCGTCGCCTTCCTCGGAGAGGTAGTAGAGCAGGGTGGCGTTCCCGGAAAGTTCCTGGATGCCGGCCTGGCCGTCGAGCTCGGCGTTGAAAGCCGACTTCAGGCAGCGGATGGCGAGCGGGCTCTTGGTCAGGATCTCGCGGGCCCACTGCACGCCCTCAGCCTCGAGCTGCTCGTACGGGACGACGGTGTTGACTAGGCCCATCTCGAGTGCCTGGCGGGCGTCGTATTGGCGGCAGAGGTACCAGATCTCGCGGGCCTTCTTCTGGCCGACGATCCGAGCGAGGTAGGAGGCGCCGAAACCGCCGTCGAAGCTGCCGACCTTGGGGCCGGTCTGGCCGAAGACGGCGTTATCCGCGGCGATCGTGAGGTCGCAGATCACGTGCAGCACGTGGCCGCCGCCGATGGCGTAGCCGGCGACGAGCGCGATGACGACCTTGGGCATCGAGCGGATCAGGCGCTGGAGGTCGAGCACGTTGAGGCGGGGTACGCCGTCGCCGCCGATGTAGCCGCCTTGCTTGTCCCCGCGGATCTTCTGGTCGCCGCCGGCGCAGAACGCGAACTTGCCGTCGGTCTGCGGGTTGGCGCCGCGCAGGAGCACCACCCCGATGCGAGCGTCGTCGCGGGCGTCGCCCAAGGCCTTGAGCAGTTCCGCGACGGTGTCGGGCGTGAAGGCGTTGCGCCGGTGGGGGCGGTTGATGGTCACTCGGGCGATGCCTTCGGCCTTCTCGTAGACGATGTCCTGGAAGTCCCCGGCTCGTTCCCATCGGATTTCGGACTGCATGATGCCAACTTGCAGGAGCCGCCCATGGTTTCCAACGATTAAGCGACGGGATGCTTGAAAAACGCGGGACAACGCCACAGTTTCCTCCCATGGCCAGCCTTACTCCCGCCCAAACCGCCCAAGTTGCTTCCTGGGTCGCTTCCGGTGCCACGCTTTCGCAGGTGCAGACCCGCCTGGCCGCCGAGCTCGGCGTCACGATGACCTTCATCGATGTCCGCTTCCTCGTGGACGATCTGAACCTCACCCTAATCGAGAAAGAGGAACCGAAGACGCCGGAAGAGCCAGCGGCCGCCGAAGCGACCGACCCGGCCGCAGATCCGACCGTCCCCGCCGCCGGCGGTGCGGTGACCGTCGAGGTCGATACAATCGCCCAGCCGCATGCGATGGTCAGCGGTAACGTCACGTTCTCCGACGGCCAGAAGGCCGACTGGCACATCGACCATCAGGGTCGTCCGGGCCTGACGGCCCGCGTGCCGGGGTATCGCCCGACGCAGGAGGACATCGTCGAGTTCCAGACGAAGCTCGACGGTGCGTTGCGCCAGGCGGGCTTCTGATCAGCGCGTCTTCAGGATCGCCTCGGCCAGCACGAAGTCGGACGGCCGCGTCAGCTTCAGGTTGACGGTGGTGTTTTCGACCAGGGAGACGTCCTGGCCGACGTATTCTACGGCGGAGCTGTCGTCGGTGACCTTGCGGCCCAGGATGGCGACCTTGCGATAGGCGCGGAGCACGGTGGCCGTGCGGAAGACCTGCGGAGTCTCCGCGGTCCAGACCAGGCCGCGGTCGGGCGAGGCCTCCACGGAGTCGGAATCGCCCTTGGCGATCTTCACGGTGTCGGCCGAGCGGCCGGCGAGGATGGCCGCGCCGGTGGCCCAGGCCTTGGCGCGCACCTTGCGGATGGCTTCGTCGGTGACCAACGGGCGAGCCCCGTCATGGATGTGCACCAGTCCGGTGTGGCCTTCGCACGTCTGGAGCGCCGCGTAGACCGAGTCCTGGCGCGATTCGCCGCCGCTCACGAACTGGATCAGGTGGTCCGGCATCGGATGCTCGGCGAGCTGCAACCGCAGACGCGCGAACTGGTCGCTGTCGCGGTAGGTGATGATGACGCGGCCGATGAGGCCGGTGTTGAGGAAGGCCCGGAGCGAGTGGATGAAGACCGGCGTTCCCGCCAAGGTCGCCGTGATTTTGTCGTCGACGACGGACTGCATCCGGCGGGCGGAGCCCGCGGCCAAGAGGACCAGGATATCGTCGCCGCGGTTCAGCATTTACTTGGCTTCGCCGATCTCGCGGCGGATACTCAGGGTTTTGCCGGCGGGATCCTGGTCCTTGAGGATGGGACGGCCCACGACGATGAAGCTGGCGCCCGCGGCCGCGGCCTGGGCCGGGGTCATCACGCGGTTCTGGTCGTCGCCGGCGGCGTCCGGGTAGCGGATGCCGGGGGTCACGAGCGCCGGGCCCGGCCCGAGGTCGGCGCGCAGCACCGGAAGCTCGAGCGGGGAGCAGACGAGGCCATGTGAGCCGGCCTGGATCGCCATGCGGCCCAGGAGGCGCACTTGTTCCTCGGGCGTCCGTTGGACCCCGATGGCGTTCAGCTGGGCTTGGTCCATGGAGGTCAGGACCGTGACGGAGAGGAGTCGGCAGTCCGGCAGGGCGATGTCGGCCGCCTCGCGGGCTCGGGCGATCATCTCGGGACCACCGGCGGCGTGGAGGGTGAGGAGGGAACAGGGACGCCCCTTGAGGCTCTTCACCGCCGAGGCGACGGTGTTGGGGATGTCATGCAGCTTGAGGTCGAGGAAGACCTTGAAGCCCAGGGCATGGAATTCGTCGACGATGCCCGGACCATGACGCGTGAAGAGTTGCAGGCCAAGTTTCACCCAGGCGAGGTTGCCGGCCAAGGGACGAGCCAAGGCCAAGGCTTCCTCCTTCGTTTCGACGTCGAGGGCGAGGATCAGGCGGCAACCGGCGGACATGCGGTGGTTTTAGGGACGTCGGGGCAGGGTCGCAAGTTAAGATAGCGGAGGGCGGGTGGGGAATTAGGGAGTAGGTGTTGGGGCGTAGGTGGTAGAGAGTAGGGGTCGAATTTCCTCGGCTCATCATGCCCAACAAGCGCCTATTCCCTAATACCTACTCCCGATTTCCTGGACGAATTTTACTTCTTCGTCGGGGTCGTGCTGGGGAGTTTCGACACGCCGTTGGTGAACGGCCGCGCCGGCTGCTTGCCGAGGAGGTGGAGGTCGAACCACTCCAGCATGCGCTGGCCATCCTCGCCCATCTCCCTCCAGCCGCCGTGGCCCGCGCCCTCCCGGATCAGGACCTCGCAGGTGGCGCCGGCCGCGGCGGACTTCGCCTGGAAGCGGGTCGCCTGGGAGTGGTGGACCAGCACGTCGTTATCCCCCTGCACGATGTAGATCGGGGGCTGCGACTTCGAGATGTGGTTGATGGGCGAGAGCGCCTTGCCCAGCGCAAGCATGCCCGCGGGGGTCTCGATCTTCGGACCAAAGGCCGGCTTGCGCGTGGCGAGCGGGCCGACGCCGTTGAGGCCGTCGTTCTCGTTGATCCAGCTGATGAAGTCGGTCGGCGGGTAGAAGCAGGCCACGGCCTGGACTTCGCTGCCGATGCGACCGAAGCCGTCGGCGGCCTTCGGGTCGCCGGGCTTGCTCGTGAGCGCCAGCATCAGGGAGAGGTGCCCGCCGGCGCTGCTGCCCGTGACGCCGATCTTGTCGGGCGCGAAGCCATAGGTCCCGGCGTAGGCGCGGGCGACGCGGACCGCCCGCTGGACGTCGGTCACGATTTCGTCGATGTGGAAGCGCGGCTGCGAACCGTGGACGACCACGAAGGTCGTGTAGCCGTGTTTCGGCCAGCCGCCGTCGCCGATGCCCGAGTGGTTGGAGTTCCAGCCGCCGCTGACGAGCTTGATGATCGCCGCGCCGTTGGGCTTGGCCGGCTGGAAGACGTCCATCGTCAGGACGAACCCGTCACGCTTCTGGTAGATGACGTCGCGGACGCGGGTGACCTCGGGTGCCGGCTGGGCGGAAGCGAGACCGAGGGAGAGGAGGAGGGCGAAGAAGGCGCGCATGGGGTTGACCATGGGACACCGCTTTCGGCCGGAAGTTGCGGGCAGACCGCTCAGGCGCGGAACTTGATGACCACCTTGAGCACCGTCGTCGGCTGGCCGACTTGGACGCCGGGCTGGTGGCCGTCCTGCGGCAGGAAGACCGTGAAGAAACCGGGGCGCAGGTGCAACCGGGTCGTCGGGCCTGAGGGGTGGGCGTACTTCGCGACATCCTTGGCGGCTTGGTAGGGTTCGGTCACGGCGAGCGTCCGCACATCGGTGTGCCCGCAGATCTCCTCGCCGGCGAAGACCACTTGGATGTCGCCATGGACCTCGTGGGCTTCCCATTTCTTGTCAGCGTCGGGCTTGGTCTCGTAGCGTTGCACACCCGCGGTCAGGCCCGGGCCAGCGATCTCATATTTCCCATCCGGCGTGGCGGGGTCGAACGACTGGAGCCACGCGAACGCCTTGGGGAAGTCCGGGTGCAGCTTCTCGTAAGCGGAGGCGTGGGCGAGGAGATCGTGGATCATAGAGGGAGGGACAGGGACAGGGACAGGGACAGGGCGAGGGACAGGGTGTTAAGGGTTGGGAGTTTAAGTTCGAAGTTAAACTGCAACGTCCGAAATTGGGTTGAGTCGCCCCGGCCCCAGCCCTTCAGGCTTTCTCCACATCATCCGAATTAAGTTCGACGGGTTTTTCCGAGCCGAGGAGTTCGAGGAGTACGGCGATGCGTTTCTGCGGACCATGCAGCCGGAGGACCTCGCCCTCGGAGCCGGCGAAGATACCGCGGATGATGCGGACCTTGCCGCCGACCTGTGGTTCCTCGTCGAGCAAGGATAAGGTCGCGTCCGGGCCGAGCGCGAGAAGGTCGGCGATCACCTTCGGGGCGACCTCCACGGCGCGTCCGCCTTGCGTGACCAGGTGCAGGACGCCGCGGGTGCCGCGGACCGAGGCCGTCAGTTCGGCCGGATCGAAGCGCAGGAAGAGGTAGCCGGGGAAGAGCGGCTCGACCACGACTTTGTTCTTATCATGCCCGCGCCGCGTGCGTCGTAAGCGGGGTAGCACGACCTCGACTTCGCCGAGCGACCGCAGGTTGCGCTCGGCCACGGCCTCCTGTCGGGGTCGCGACTTCACGCAGAACCAGGCGGTCGCCGGCAGGTCCGTCATGCGGGGGTCGCCGCCGGACGGTTTCGCGCCGGGAGCCAGCCGAGCGCGATGAGCACCAGCTGCGAGGGCATGAAGACGAGGTAGAGCCAGAAGAAGCCCGACTCGGTGAAGCCGTAGCTGTGCAGGCCGACGCCGAGGAGGTTCGTGCCGAACCATGACCAGGCGGTGACGATGTTGCCGAAGACCAGCAGTTGCATCAGGCCTTCGCGGCGCACGAGGCCACCCCAGCGGGAGTGCAGGCAAACGGCGCACCAGAGGACGATGAGCACCGCGCCGTTCTCCTTGGGATCCCAGCCCCAGAAACGGCCCCAGCTCTGGTCGGCCCAGATGCCGCCGAGCATCGTGCCCACGAAGCTCGCGAGGGTGGCGAAGGCGAGGATGCCGTAGGCCGCCCGGCTGACGCTGTCGCCGGCTGCGTAGTCGGCCTTGATGGCGCGGAGGACCAGGTGGAGTCCACCGAGGATGCCGGCGACGAACGTCGCCGAATAGCCCAGGGTCACGATGGTCACGTGCGTCGCCAGCCAGAAGTTCGAGTCGAGGACCGCGCGCACGCTCTCGAGGTTATCATCGCCGGAGAGCCCGAGGTTGTGGGCCACCAGCAGCGAGAGGAAGCCGCACAGGCCGGCCGCCGCCGCGCCGATGCCGTTCTTCCAGAAACGTTCGAGGATGAGACCGAGCGCCACGCCGCCCCAGGCGACGAAGATGCCGGAAGAATAGAGGTTCGTCACCGGCGGGCGACCGTGCAGCCACATGCGGTAGAGCAGGGCGGCGGTGTGCAGCGCGAACAGGATCCAGAGCGCGACGGCGCCCCAGCGGCGCAGGCCTTCCTTGCCGGTCGCCCAGTAGATGAGGACGGCCAGTAGCGCGAGGAAGTAGGCCTGGAGCAAGAGGTAGAAGGCTTGGAGACGCCCGAAGCCGGCCTCGGCGGCCACGTGGTCGCTCCAGGTGCCGGCCAGCGACGCGCGGAGGGCGGTCGCCTCGCGCATGCAGGCGTCGTTGTCGCCCTTACGCCAGGCGCTGCAGAAGTTCGCGTAACGGGTGACCACACCCTCGGCCCCCAGGGCGTCGCGGCGGGTGGCGTCGCGTTGGATCGTGCCGAGCAAGGCCGCGCCGAGGTTGTCCCACTCGTCGAGCGAGCCAGCTTCCTTGGGCGGCACCAGCCGGATGGCGCCTTCGCGGGCGAAGTTCTGGTAGCGGTCGACGAGGGAGCGGACGTTCTGTTGGAGTTCCTGGTCGATCGCCGGGGCGGTCCCGGTCTGGCTGTCGCGGTTCTTGGCCATCTCGGCCAGCACGCGGTTGATGGTCATGAACCAAGCCCGGTATTCCTGCTGCGGCTCGATGTCGGGCGGGAGATCGCCTGGGATGAAGGCCATGCTCAGCGCGGCGTACTGGCGGGCGGCGGTCTCGAGCTGGATGATGGCCCGGTCCTCGGCGTCGCGGTCCGCCTGGGGGCGGTTGCGCGCCTTATCGGCCGCCTCGGAGACCGCCTTGCTATTCTTGAGCACGTCGTCCCAGCTCACGAACTTCGTCAGTTCCGGGTCACGCCCGGCCATCCGCAGCACTGCGGGGTGGTCGACGCGGAAGGTGGGCAGGTGGCGGGCGACGTGCGCGCGGAAGGCCACCTCGATGAGCCAATCGACGGAGCCGAGCGCGCCGCCCTTGAGCGGCAGGGGCCGGGCCTCGAGGGCGTCGAGCACGGCTTTGTTGTCCTTGAGGCCGGGCAGGGTGCGGAAGACCTCCGCCCGCTGGGCCTCGGTCCAGGTCGAGGGCTTCTGGCCGAAGGCGACCTTTTCGATGCCGGCCAGGGAGAGTTCGCGGCGCGCGCGCATCTGCAGTAGCGAGCCGCTGGCGAGCGTCTCGATCGGCTGGACGCGGCCGCCGCTCTGCACGGGGATTTCGCCGAACACCCGGCTATCCCAGGTCGTGTCGGCGCCCTGCGCGGGTACGATCGTGGCGAGCAGGAGGGCCGCGGTCGCGGCGGTCTTGCCGCGGCCGCCGATGAAGCGGGCGAGCGAAAAGCCGAACTGCCAGACGAGCCCGAGCGACATGATGAGCACCGAAGCGTAGGGAATCCAGGCCCCGGGGTTGCGCACGACCTGCAGCACCGTGATGTCCTTGCCGTCGCGCGAGTTGCCGAAGCTGGACTGGAAAAGCGTCGCCCCGGCGTGGCGAAGTGGCTGGTTCATCGAGATGACGTAGTTGGGCAGCGTGACGCCGTCGGCGACGACGGTGACGTCGCTCGCGAAGCGCTTCGGGGTGTTGGTGCCGGGGTACTTCTCGTGGGTGAAGGCATTGAGACGGACCGAGAAGGGGTGGTACACGCGGGCCCGGCGGAGGGCGACCTCGTAGGCGCGGCCTGCCTGCTCGAAGCCCTGGGTTCCGAAGGATTCCGTGAGGGCGGCGGAGACGACCCAGCGGCCCAGCTCGACCTGTCCGGCACCGAGTACCGTCACCAGCGCGAGCGGCGCGTTCGGGTTATTGTCGTCGAAGCTCTCCGGCTGCGGCTTGAAGGCTAGCTTGGAGGTCGCCCCGATGCCCTTGGTCACGTCGATGGCCTGACCGTCGGTCAGCTGGGATTGCGCGCGCAGGGTCGCGTTGCGGTGGTAGGCGTCGACGCGCAGGGTGAGGCCGGGAGCGGCCTCGAAGCGGGCGTCCTTCGCCAGCAGGTCGTCGGGGATGGCGGTTACCTGGTCGGTCCCTTTTCCGGTCTTCGTAATCAGCACCAGCTCGAATTCGCGGAACGCCTCCGAGTAGTCGCGGCTTGCGCCTTCCGGGATGATCATGGCCGATTCCTCCTGGTACAGGGCGGTCACGAACCCGCCGGCTAGCAGCAGCAGCAGACCGCCGTGAATCATGCCCATTCCGAGGTGGCGCAGGCCGCTCTTGAAGTGGCGCAGGTGCGCGAGCGTGAGGTTGAGAATGAGCAGCGCGCCGAGCAGGAACCCGCCGGGCAGGGGGATGCGCGCGACCGCGGTGTCGTCGAGCGGGTAGAAGCAGACCCAGGAACCGAAGTAGGCTTTTTGGATATGCCACACGCCCCAGTGGACCTGTTCCAGCGTCCCGAGGAAGACCAGCAGGATGGAGAGGATGAGCAGCGTTACCGTCAGCCGGAGGCCGGCCAGCGTATCGAGGAGGCGTCGCCCCGTATCGGCCTTCTTCTGGAAATCGTCGTTCACGGCAGCTTGGATTGGAGGAGGAATTTTGTGAAGGCGTCGGCCTGGGCCTGGACCGCAGGGGTGTCGCCGCTCAGCTTGCAGAACCAGGTGGAGCCGTTCTTCGGGACGAGGAAGGCGTCGGTCGACTTGGCGCCGTCGGCCGAGACCATCACGAAGCGCTGGGCCTCATCCGCGCCCACCTTTCCTGGTTTGGCGGCGGCGAGGATGTCGGCCTCCGCGGCGGGCGGTAGGCCGAGCTGACCACGCCAGCGGTTCACGTTGGCGGTGAGGCCGCCGACGTTGCCGGGGAAGACGGTCACGGCGAGCTCGGCCTTGGTGCCGTTCGGCCCGGCGATCGTCCAGCTGCCCTTGCGCATGGCGTTGGGCGGACCGACCGTCCATCCCTCCGGCAAGGCGGCCCAGGTGGGCTGGCCGGCTTGGGCGGCTTCCGCCTGCATGGCGGGCGTCGCCTGCATCGCCGGGCGCGGCGCGGGCGCGGCGGTCGCCGCGACGGCTTCCTTGGCGGCGGGCGGGTCGGACTTCACCTCGTAGGTCGAGACCTTGGGGGCGGGGCGACAGCCGGCGAGGAGCGCGGCGGCGGCGAGGAGGGAGAGGAGTCGCATGAAGTAAAAGTCGGGCGGGTCACTTGTTGGCTTTCTTGCCGGCCTTCTTCGCGGGGGCCGTTTCGTCCTCGGCCACCTTGCCGGTCTTGGTGCGTTCGACGTATTTCTCGTCGCGAGGCTGGATGATCCCCTTCTTGACCAGATCTGCGACGCTCATCTCGCCGACCGGTCCGCAGTGCGCGACCCAGCGGTCGCACTCGGCGCGCAGTTCGGCCAGCTTCGTCGCCTGGGCGGGGTCCGCTGCGAGGTTCCGTACTTCCCAAGGATCCGTGACTGTGTCGTAGAGTTCCTCGGGGGCGCGCTGCGGGTTGAAGTAAAGGGCCTGCACCGGCGTCAGCGTGCCCGCGGCCTGGGCCGTGCGCAGGGCCTTCATCGTCTGGCCGACTTCCTGGTAGGCGACTTGGCCGGCCTCGTCGACGCCCGGGGCCTGGTTGCGGACATAGCGGTAGCGGGCGTCGCGGACGGAGCGGACGCGGTCGAAGCTCTCGTCCATGTAATCGCGGAACGCGAAGACGTACTTCGGCGGGTTGGCCGCGGTCGGCAGGAAGCAATGGCCGTCATATTCCTTCGGTACCGGGGCGCCCGCCAAGGTCAGGGCGGTCGGCCCGAAGTCGATCCAGCTGGCGAAGTCCTCGCGGACCGTGCCCGGCGCGATTTTGGCGGGCCAGCGCACGATGAGCGGCACGCGCGTGCCGGTGTCCTTGGGGGACCGCTTGAAGCGCGGCATCCCGCGGCCATGGTCGCCGGTCAGGATGACGATAGTGTTCTCCTCGAGGTTATTCTCCTTCAGCCAGACGAGCACGCGGCCCAGGGTGTAGTCGACCGCCGTGACGAGCTCGTGGTAGTGCGCGACCTCGCGGCGGACTTCCGGGGTGTCGGGGTAGAAGGGCGGCAGTTCGACCTTGGCCGGGTCGCGGCGGTCGGAGGGCTTCAGTGCTGAGGTGTTGCGTGCATGGGCGTCGTCGCCGGCGCGGACCTGGCTCTCATGGCTGACGGTATCGTTGATGTAGGCGAAGAACGGCTGCTTGGGCGGAGCGCTCTTGTTCGCCGGCCGGTTTCCGTAGTTCACCAGGAGCTCGCGGGAATCCGCCAGGTTACGCTCGCGGATTCCTTGGAAGTCCGTCTTGCCCGGCCACATCACGTGGTACCCGGCTTCCCGGAGTTTCTCGGTGAAGGGCGCCGGCGGGTTGATCACCTTGGAACGCATGTTCTGACCGCCCCAAGTCAGCGGGTAGATGCCCGAGACCATCCCGCTCCGGGAAGGGGCGCACACCGCGCAATGGGTGAAGGCCCGGGTGAAGAGCGCACCCTCCCGGGCGAGCCGGTCCATGTTGGGGGTGATGGCGTCCTTGCAGCCGTAGGCGCCGGTGTCCGGTCCCATGTCCTCCCCGATCACGAGGACGATGTTTGGGCGGGTCGCGGCGGCGCCGGCGAGGGCGGCGACGAGGACTAGGACCAGCATGGCGAGGCGACGTGGCATCAGGGTGAGACAGGGACCGGCACCCATGGTTGCGGCCTATCCGGCCAAGGCAAAACGAAAGGACGCATTTAGCGTCCTTTTCGTGGGAATATTAGGCCGTCGTTCAGTCGGTGAAGCGGAACAGGGCTACGTCACCGTCCTTGAAGAGGTAGGACTTACCTTCGAGGCGGTAGCGACCGGCGTCGCGGGCGGCGGCGACCGAGCCGTTCTTGACCAGGTCCTCGTAGGAGACCACCTCGGCCTTCACGAAGCCTTTCTCGAAATCGGTGTGGATGACGCCGGCGCACTGCGGAGCGGTCATGCCATGGCGGAAGGTCCAGGCGCGGACCTCCTTTTCGCCGGCCGTGAAGTAGGTGGCTAGACCCAGCAGGTGGTAGGCGCCGCGGATCAGGGCGGACACACCCGAGTCCGTCACGCCGAGGGACTGCAGGAACTCCGTGGCCTCGGCCGGGGAGAGGTCGCACAGTTCGGCCTCGACCTGGGCGCAGATGACGACGTGTTCGCAGCCATGGCGCTGGCCGATGAGCTGGGCGACGGCGGCGACGTGGCGGTTCTTCGACGGGTCGGCGAGGTCGGCCTCCGAGACGTTGCAGGCGAAGAGCACCTTCTTGGAGGAGAGCAGGTTGTAGGTCCGCAGGCGGGCGCGCTCATCGTCGGTGACCTCCAGCGACGAGGCCGGCAGGTTCTCGTTGAGGTGCTTCACCAGTTTGGCGAGCAGCTCGACGTTGGCGATGGCGTCCTTATCCTGGCTCCGGACCTTCTTCTGGTTACGGTCGAGCTGTTGCTCGGCGGACTGGATGTCGGCGAGGATGAGCTCGGTCTCGATGACGCCGATGTCGCGGACCGGGTCGACCTTGCCCATGCTGTGCACGATGTCGTCGTTGTCGAAGCAGCGCACGACGTGGATGATGGCGTCGCACTCGCGGATGTTGGAGAGGAAGTCGTTGCCCTTGCCTTCGCCCTTGGAGGCGCCGGCGACGAGACCCGCGATGTCGACGATGTCGATCGTGGCGGGGATGACGACCTTGGTTCCGGCGATTTTCTGCAGGGCGAGCATGCGGTCATCGGGGACGAGCACGACGCCGACGTTGGGCTCGATGGTGCAGAACGGGTAGTTGGCCGCCTCCGCTTTGCGCGAGCGGGTCAGCGCGTTGAAGAGGGTGGACTTGCCCACATTGGGGAGTCCGACGATGCCGGCCTGGGTCTTTGCCATGGAAAGGGCAACGTGGGCATCCCCCTCCCCGAGGTCAAGAGCCGGGAGGGCGGGGCGGCAGGGCTTGGGCCGCCCGGGTCAGGTCCGTCGAGGGTAGGACGACTTCGTCGCGCGGGCCGGGGAGGCCGCGCAAGACCTCGGCGATGGCGATGCGGCCGTCGAGGCGGCTCACCTTGAGCCAGCCGGTGGGCCGGAGTTCCGTATCGCGGGTGACGATGAATTCCTCGCCTCGTAAGGGGTGTCCGAGGGCCAACGTGACCACCCGCCAGGTCGCCCCCGGCTGGCCGGGCGCCAGGCGACCGACCGGGAGGTTGCGCGAGGCGCCGTCCGGACGGGCGAAGGGATTGGATGGCGCCGCCGCGGCGGGCGACCCCGGGTCGGGTGAAACGGCACAGCCCGCCAGCAGGGCGCC
>Ga0209107_10000762_pt1 | contig 18363 bp, 16 predicted proteins | sample LakErihyJuly2011_2_FD_187460 | JGI IMG/M metagenome (GOLD analysis project Ga0209107, IMG submission 187460) | Freshwater microbial communities from dead zone in Lake Erie, Canada - CCB hypolimnion July 2011 (SPAdes) (version 2) | ecosystem: Environmental > Aquatic > Freshwater > Lentic >... | reverse complement strand
ACAGCAGCCCCGCACCGCCCGCATCCTGTTCCTCGAGCGTCACCACCCGCGCCGTGCCGCTCGAGAGCCGCAGCGCGGTCTCGAAGGACTCGGCGAGGCGCTGCGCGGCGTCGGGGCGCAGCCGCAGGCGGTCGATCACCGCATCGATGCTGTGCTTGCGCCGGGCATCGAGTTCCGGCGCGGCATCGAGCTCGTGCACCTCACCGTCGATGCGGGCGCGCACGAAGCCTTGTGACTGCAGGTCGCGCAGGGTCGTCTCGTGGCTGCCCTTGCGATCCTGCACCAGGGGCGCAAGCAGCAGCACGGCGGTACCCTCGGTCATCTGTAGCACCTGATCCACCATCTGGCTTACGGTCTGGGCTTCGAGCGGCAGACCGTGGTCGGGGCAGTGGGGTACGCCCGCCCGCGCGTAGAGCAGGCGTAGGTAGTCGTGGATCTCGGTGACCGTGCCGACGGTGGAGCGCGGGTTGTGGGAGGCGGCCTTCTGCTCGATGGCGATGGCGGGCGAGAGGCCCTCGATGTGGTCCACATCGGGTTTGTCCATCACGGAGAGGAATTGCCGGGCGTAGGCCGAGAGCGATTCGACGTAGCGGCGTTGTCCCTCGGCATAGAGGGTGTCGAAGGCGAGCGAGGACTTGCCCGAACCTGACAGCCCGGTCACCACAACTAGGCGGTCGCGGGGGATGTCGAGGTCTAGATTGCGCAGGTTGTGGGTGCGCGCGCCCCGGATCCGGATCGGCTGCATGGTGGGGAGGGGTGTGGACCGATGTCCAAGGGAAACAGCCGATCATTCTACCTTGCCCGCACGGCAAGCGCCCAAATCGGCGTGATTTGCCCGGATATTGTCGGTGCAGCCAAGGCGGGGGGCGACTAGAATCTCCCTATGCGGCGGTTCATGTTTGGCCCGCCGCCCGACGCCGGCGCAGGGCCGTCGGCACCACCCCGAACACAGGACTTCCCCATGGCGCGCGGCATCAACAAAGTCATCCTCGTCGGCAATCTTGGTCAGGACCCGGAAACCAAAGCCATGCCCTCCGGCATGACGGTCTGCAATCTTCGTATCGCCACCTCCGAGTCCTGGAAGGACAAGACGACCGGCGAGATGAAAGAGCAGACCGAATGGCATAGCGTCGCGATGTTCGGCCGCTTGGCCGAGATCTCCGGCGAGTACCTGCGCAAGGGTTCGCAGGTCTATATCGAAGGCCGCCTGCGCACCCGCAAGTGGCAGGACAAGGCCGGCAACGACCGTTACACCACCGAGATCGTCGCCAACGAGATGCAGATGCTCGGCAGCCGCGGTGGCATGGGCGGCGAGGGCCGCAATGAAGGGCGAGGCGAGGCCCGCGTCTCCTCCGGCGGCGGCGGGCGTGGTGGCGATGCGGGCGGCTACGAGGGTCCGCGTGCCGACGACAAGGAAAGCTTCGACGATGACATTCCGTTCTGAGCACATGCCAGGCCGCTATTTCATCAAGTCCTTCGGCTGCCAGATGAACGAGTACGACTCTGCCCGCATGGGCGACGTACTCGCCTCGGCAGAGGGTCTCGAGCCTACCGACGATCCGGAACAGGCCGATATCCTGATCATGAACACCTGCTCGGTGCGCGAGAAGGCGCAGGACAAGGTGTTTTCGTTGCTCGGTGAATGGCGCGCGATCAAGGCGCGCCGGCCGGAAGTGGTCATCGGAGTCGGGGGTTGCGTCGCGAGCCAGGAAGGCGAAGCCATCACGGCGCGCGCGCCGCAGGTCGATCTCGTGTTCGGCCCGCAGACCTTGCATCGGTTGCCAGAGATGCTCGCCGAGCTGCGCCGCCACGGCCGTGCCGTCGTCGACATCAGCTTCCCCGAGATCGAGAAGTTCGACCACCTGCCTGCGCCGCGCGCGGAAGGTGCCTCGGCGTTCGTCTCCATCATGGAAGGCTGCAGCAAGTACTGCAGTTTCTGCGTCGTCCCGTATACGCGGGGCGAGGAGATCAGTCGCCCGTTCGAGTCCGTGATGGATGAAGTGCGATCGCTCGTCGCGCAGGGCGTGCGCGAGGTCACGCTGCTCGGCCAGAACGTCAACGCGTACCGTGGTCCGATGGATGACGGCTTCGAGGCCGACCTCGCCACGCTCGTGCACCATGTGGCAGCCCTGCCGGGCGTTGGCCGCATCCGCTTCACCACCTCGCATCCGCTCGAGTTCGACGAGAGCCTCATCGAGGCTTACGCCAGCGTACCGAAGCTTGCAGCACACCTTCACTTGCCGGTGCAGTCGGGTTCAGACCGTATCTTATCGCTCATGAAACGCGGTTATACGGCGCTTGAATTCAAGGACCGCATCCGTCGGCTGCGCGCCGTGCGGCCCGGGATCGCCGTGTCCTCCGATTTCATCGTCGGCTTTCCCGGTGAGACCGAGCGTGACTTCGAAGCGACGCTGCGTCTGGTGCGCGATCTGGACATCGACCAATCCTTCAGCTTCCTTTACAGCCGTCGGCCGGGGACGCCTGCCGCCTCGCTGCCCGACGAAGTCTCGCCCGAGCAGAAGCAGGCGCGACTGGTGCGCCTGCAGGCGCTGCTCGATGAGCAGGCCCACGCCCGCAGCCTCGCGATGGTGGGTAGCCGTCAGCGGGTGCTGGTCGCCAAGCCCTCGCGTCGCGATGTCACCGAACTCGCGGGACGGACCGAGGACAACCGCTGGGTCAATTTCCCGGGACCCTCTGCGCTGGTTGGCCGTTTCGTCGATGTCGAGATCACCGAGGTCCGTTCGCATTCGCTGCGCGGCCGGATCCTTGCAGCCGAGGTGGCCCATGCCTGAGCGTTCCGCTGAGCCGCCGCCGCCGCCGCGCCAAGAGTTCGAACTGGCCACCGCTGACAACACGATGCTTGCCGCGCTCTGTGGTCCGCTCGATTCGAACCTGCGGCTCATCGAAGCGCGGCTCGGCGTAGCGCTGCGCCGTCGCGGCAATGCTTTCGTGGCGATCGGTGCGGGCGCGGCGTCGGCTGAGTCGTTGTTGCGCGAACTCGCGTTGCTGGCGCACACCGAGGACATCACGCCTGAGGCGGTGCATCTCGCGTTGCGTGACCACGCGGATCGCGGCGTGGATGCCCCACCTGACGTGGCCGAGCTGGAGGACGAACCGACCGTGCGCACGCTGCGCGGGACGCTGCGGCCGAGGGGTGCCAACCAGCGTGAGTACATGCGCTGCATCCGTCGCCAAGACCTCACCTTCGGGATCGGCCCTGCGGGCACCGGCAAAACCTATCTCGCCGTCGCGTGCGCGGTGGAGGCGCTACAGTCCGACCGCGTCCGGCGTATCGTGCTGGTACGACCCGCAGTCGAGGCGGGCGAGCGTCTGGGGTTCCTGCCAGGCGATCTCACTCAGAAGGTCGATCCCTATCTTCGGCCCATGTACGATGCGCTCTACGAGATGATGGGCTTTGAGCGGGTCGCCAAGCTCATCGAACGCAATATCATCGAGGTCGCGCCGCTCGCTTTCATGCGTGGTCGCTCGCTGAACGACTCATTCATCATCCTCGATGAGGCACAGAACACCACCGTCGAGCAGATGAAGATGTTCCTGACCCGCATGGGGTTCGGTTCCCGCGCCGTGGTGACGGGCGATATCACGCAGACCGATCTGCCGCCTGGACGGATGTCCGGGCTGCGCCATGTGCTCGGTGTGCTGCGAGGCGTACACGGCATCGGCTTCCAGTTCTTTGAGGCGCGCGATGTCGTGCGCCATCCATTGGTGCAGCGCATCGTGCAGGCTTACGAAGCCCAGCCGAACGCGGGTGATCCGCCTCGATGAGCCGACCAGCCCCCGCGCGGCCACCGCTCGCCGTCGATCTTCAGAGCAGCGTGCGAAACGCATTGCCGGCCGCTGCACGCTTCAAGACCTGGGCGCGCGCCGCCGCCGGGTCGCGGGGCGACGGCGCCGAGGTCGCCGTGCGGGTGGTGGGACTGGCTGAGGGGCGGCGGCTCAATCTCGTCTGGCGCGGGCGGGATTACGCCACCAACGTCCTCTCGTTCCCGGTGCCGACTGGCGCTCCCGCCGCCTCGGGCGCTGCAAGACAACGCACCCGACCGCTCGGTGACATCGTGCTCTGCGCGCCGGTGGTGGCACGCGAGGCGGCGCGGCAGGGCAAGCCGCCCATCGCGCATTGGGCACACTTGGTGGTCCACGGTTGCCTGCATCTGCTTGGCCACGACCACGAGCGTGTGATCGACGCTCGGCGCATGGAACGACGCGAACGACGGGTGCTCGCAGCCCTCGGTTTTCCTGACCCTTATGCGCCCCTCGCAGGCGAGGAACATGACTAATACAGGTAGCGGTGCAATGAACTGGATGCGCAAACTGGGTCGGGCATTGTCCGGCGAAGCGGAGGATCGTGAAGATCTCTCGTTGCAACTGCGTCAGGCGGCCGACAGCGGGCTGATCGATGCGGACGCCCTGCGGATGCTGGAGGGTGTGCTCGGCGTCGCGGAGTTGCAGGTGCGCGACATCATGGTGCCCCGCGCGCAGATGGTGGTAGTACGCCGCGACGATCCGCCCTCCAAGCTGCTGCCGGTGCTGGTCGAGTCTGGCCACTCACGCTTCCCGGTGATGGATGACGACCGTGATGACATCGTCGGCATCCTGCTCGCCAAAGATGTGCTGCGGGTGTTCGCCTCAGGCGACGCCGAAGATTTCGACATCCGCGAGTGCACGCGTCCGGCGGTGGTGGTGCCGGAATCCAAGCGGGTTAACGTCCTGCTCAAGGAGTTCCGCCGCAACCGCAACCACATGGCCATCGTGATCGACGAGTACGGTGGGGTCGCCGGGCTCGTCACGATCGAAGACGCCATCGAGCAGATCGTGGGCGACATCGACGACGAGTTCGATGTCGACGAGGAACACGACATCCGTCGCGAGTCCGAGGGTCAATACTTGGTGCGCGGCGCCACGTCGATCGACAGCTTCAACGAATTCTTCGGTACCGACCTCTCGGATGAGACTTTCGATACCGTCGCCGGGCTCGTCATGCAGAAGCTCGGGCGGATGCCGCGTCGTGGTGAGGTGCTGCAGGTGGGCGAACTCGAGCTGCGGGTGCTGCGCGTCGATCGTCGGCGTGTGGAGGCGCTCAAGGTCACCGCGCCACGCGATCCGCTGCCGCTCGAGGAGCGTGGGAGCAGCGACTGAACGCTGCAGAGCCCTCGCTGCCGGCGCAGGTGTTGCCTCAACGCTGGGCGCCGCTTCTGGTGCTGTCCGCCGGCGCTTTGCTCACACTCGCGTTCGCGCCCACCGGTCTCTGGCCTTTGGCGGTGGCGGCGCCGGCGCTCTTGTTCCTCGCGTTGGAGGGCGTTGCGCCACGCCGCGCGGCCTGGCTCGGGTTCTGTTTCGGGGTCGGCATGTTCGCCGCCGGGACCTGGTGGCTCTATCTGAGCATCCAGGGCTTCGGCAAGGCGCCGGTCTGGCTCGCGGTGTCGCTGGTGGCGGCCTTGGTCGCCTTGATGGCCGGCTATTACGCCCTGTTGGGTTATCTTGCGGCGCGCTGGCTGCCCGTGACGGGACCTTGGCGCTGGCTCGCCGGACTGCCGGCGCTTTGGTGGTTGCTCGAGTGGCTGCGGGGTTGGATCCTTTCGGGTTTCGGCTGGTTGTCGCTCGGCTACACGCAGACCGATACCTGGCTTGCGGGCTACGCGCCGATCGGCGGTGCGCACCTCATCTCCCTTGCGTTGGTCACGATGGCCGGTGCGCTTGTCATGCTGCAGCGCGAGTGGGCGACGGGCGATGTGCGGCGTTCGTTCCGGCCGCGGTCGTTCCTGCCGTGGGCGGTGCTGATCGTGCCGTGGCCGCTCGGTGCCGCGCTCGATCGCATCGATTGGACCCATTCAGCCGGCGCGCCGGTACAGGTGGCGGTGATCCAGGGCGCCATCCCGCAGGACCAGAAGTGGGTCGCGGCGAACCTCGAGGTCACCATCACCCGCTATCGTGACCTCACCCTCCGATCGCTCGGTGTGCCGCTGATCGTGTGGCCAGAGGCCGCGATCCCCGACCTCGCCAACAACCACATCCCGTTGCTGCGGTCTTTGGCGCAGCAGACCGAGGTGCATGGCAGCAGCCTGTTGATAGGCCTGATCCGCTCGGAGGTGCTCGAAAAGGGCGCTGAGCCGCTCTATTTCAACTCCATCCTCGCGCTCGGTGAGGATCCGCAGTTCTACGACAAGCACCATCTCGTGCCATTCGCCGAGTTCTTCCCGGTGCCGGCGCCGGTGCGTCGGTGGCTGCGCCTGATGAGCCTGCCTTACTCCGACTTCACCGCGGGCGCGGCGCGGCAGCCGCCGTTGCGGATCGCCGGGCTCGTGCTCGAGGCCAGCATCTGCTACGAGGACGGTTATGCGTCCTCGCGGTTGCCGGTGCTCGAGGAGGCGACCGCGCTCGTCAATGTCACCAACGACGCCTGGTTCGGGCGTTCACCCGCCCGTTATCAGCACCTGCAGATCTCGCGGATGCGGGCCCAGGAAGCGCGGCGGTTCATGATCCGTGCGGCCAACGACGGCGTCTCGGCGGTGATCGGCCCGCGGGGCGAACTGGTCGCAACGGCACCGGAGTACCGAGCGGCGGTGCTGCGGGCGGTCGTCGAACCCCGGAGCGGCTTGCCGCCCTACGCGCGAACAGGCAATCTGCCGCTTATCGTATTCGCGCTGGCATCGCTCGCCGCCGCGCTATGGCGCGCCCGACGGCGGGCGTTGGTGGGGGACGTCGTCCGTCCACCGGCATGAACTTTTTCCTCTGCGCCATGGTCTAGTATGAGGTCACCATGAACCGGGTAATGTCTATGCTTCAGCGTCCCTTAGTGCGTCGCAGCCTCGCTGCGGTGTCGGCCGTGCTGGTTTTCACCGCCTGTCAGCCGCAGGCCTCCACCGCCGCCTCCTCCGGTGTTGCCCAAGCGGCCACGCCATCGGATGTCGCCGCACCGCCCGTGACACCCGCCGTCCAAGGCCGAATGATGTTGCCGGACTTCGCCTCTCTGGTGCAGCAGCACGGCCCAGCCGTGGTCAATATCTCCACCAAGGGCAAGCGGGTGCCGTTGCGTGGTCGTGGCATGGCGCCGGACGACCCGATGTTGGAGTTCTTCCGCCGCTTCGGTCTGCCCGGGATGCCCGGGACGCCCGGCGCGCCGCGTGGGCAGGACCCGCGTGGCGGTCCGCCCTCGTCGCAGGACAACGGTGAGGAGGGTCCCTCGATGCGCCAGCCGGGCGGTGAGGGGTCGGGTTTCATCGTTGCTGCCGACGGGGTCGTCCTCACCAACGCCCATGTCGTCAAAGACGCCGATGAGATCACCGTCAAGCTCACCGACCGACGTGAGTTCAAGGCCAAGCTGGTCGGTCTCGATGAGGCCACGGACGTGGCTGTACTGCGCATCGAGGCCAAGGGATTGCCTTCGGTGCGCCTCGGTGACCCAAAGAAGTTGCGTCCCGGCGAATGGGTGTTCGCGATCGGCTCACCGTTCGGTTTCGAGAACAGCGTCACGGCGGGGGTCGTCAGCTCGACCGGTCGCGGACTCGGCGGCCAGGAATCGCGCTTCGTCAACTTCATCCAGACCGACGTGGCCGTGAATCCCGGCAATTCGGGTGGTCCGCTCTTCAACCTCGACGGTGAAGTGGTCGGCATCAACTCCCAGATCTACAGCCGCTCGGGCGGCTATATGGGCATCTCGTTCGCGATTCCCATCGATCTCGCCACCGACATCCAGCGCCAGCTCGTGGCGAATGGCCGCGTTGCGCGCGGCCGCATCGGTGTCGCCATCGGCGAGGTCAACTCCGACATCGCCGAGGGCTTCGGTCTCGACCGGCCGCGTGGTGCTTTGGTGAACAGCGTCGAGCCGGGCGGACCCGCGGCAAAAGCCGGTCTGCGGGAGGGCGACATCATCCTCGCGGCCAACGGGCGCCTCATCGAGCGCTCGGAGGAACTGCCGACGGTGATCGGCCTGATCCGGCCGGGCACCGAGGCACCGCTCGAGATCTGGCGCGATCGCGCCACCAAGCGTCTGTCGGTGCGCATCGGCGAGCTCGTTCCGCCGGCGGCGACGGTGGCTGATGCGGGCAAGTCGGCGGCGGCACCGGCCACCGCGGTTGATCGGCTCGGTCTCGTGGTCCGCGAGCTCACCAGCGAGGAGCGTGCACGGCGCGCCGCGGACGATGCAGCGACGGATGGCATGCTGCTCGTGGAGCGTGCCCAGGGCGCCGCAGGGGAGTCGGGCATCCAGCGCGGCGATCTGATCCTCGGTGTGAACGGCAAGCGCACCCGCTCGCTCAAGGAATTCCGCGACGCCGTGGCGCAAGCCGGCAAAGTCGTCGCTTTGCTCGTGCAGCGTGGCGACCAGCAGGTGTTCATCCCCGTACGCCCCGGCTGACCCGTCCTCTGCATGGCCGGTCGCGCAGCGGCGCAGCCGGTCGTGTATCCTCCCGGCTTGCATTTTTTATCCGGGAATTGCGCGGTTTTGCCATGGAAGAACGATACGACCCGGCCGCCGTGGAGCGTGCCGCACAGCAGCACTGGGCCGATCACCGCTGCTTCGCGGGTCTAGATCCTGCACCGGACGCGGGTCCGTCAGCGCGCGGCGAGAAGTTCTACTGCCTCTCCATGTTCCCGTATCCCTCCGGGCGGTTGCACATGGGTCATGTGCGCAATTACGCCATCGGCGATGCGCTGTCGCGCTTCATGCGTATGCAGGGCCGCAACGTGATGCAGCCGATGGGTTGGGATGCGTTCGGTCTGCCCGCGGAGAACGCCGCGATGGCCAACGGCGTCGCCCCTGCCAAATGGACCCGCGACAACATCGCGTACATGAAGAAGCAGTTGCAGGCGCTCGGGTTTGCGCTCGACTGGGAGCGTGAGTTCGCGACCTGCGACCCGTCCTATTACCGCTGGAATCAATGGCTGTTCCTGCGGATGCGCGAAAAAGGCATCGCATACAAAAAGACCGGCGTCGTGAACTGGGATCCGCTCGACCAGACCGTGCTCGCCAACGAGCAGGTGATCGACGGCCGTGGCTGGCGCACCGGCGCGCTGGTCGAGAAGCGCGAGATCCCGATGTACTACCTCAACATCACGGCCTACGCCGATGAGCTGCTCGGCGCGCTCAAGGGGCTCAATGGCTGGCCGGAGCGCGTGCGGACCATGCAGGCCAACTGGATCGGCCGCAGCGAGGGTGTCGAGGTCGCGTTCCCGCTGGCCGACGATGCGCGCGCCGCGCTCGCCGCGACGGCGGCGGACCTGCCGGCGCTCAAGGTTTTCACCACCCGTGTCGATACGCTGTTCGGCGTGACCTTCATGGCCGTCGCTGCGGAGCATCCGCTCGCCCTCGCCGCCGGCGCGCGCGACCCGGCGCTGCAGGTCTTCATCGACGAGTGCCGTCGCGGCAGCACCATGGAAGCCGATGTCGCCACGATCGAGAAGAAGGGACGGGTCACCGGCCTGCATGTCCTACACCCCTTCACCGGTCAGACGATCGAGGTCTGGGTCGCCAACTATGTGCTGATGGGCTACGGCGAGGGTGCGGTGATGGGCGTGCCCGCGCACGATGAGCGCGACTTCGAGTTCGCCTCGCAGAACGGCATCGCGATCCGCACCGTCGTGCGGCCCGAGGGCGTCGAGTGGCAGACGGTCGAAGCGCCGTGGCAACCGTCCTACGGCGAGCACGGACTGACGATCGGTTCCGGCGAGTTCACCGGGCTCGGATTCCATGCCGCGGTCGATGCGATCTCCGCGGCGCTCGAAGAGCGCAGCCTCGGCCGCAAGCGTGTGCAGTTCCGGCTGCGCGACTGGGGCATCTCGCGGCAACGCTACTGGGGCTGTCCGATCCCCCTGGTCCATTGCGATCATTGCGGCGAGGTCCCGGTGCCGGACGCGCAGTTGCCGGTGGTGCTGCCGGAGGATCTGGTGCCCGACGGCAGCGGCAATCCGCTCGGCAAGACGCCCGCTTTCTTCAAAGTCGATTGCCCCGCTTGCGGCCGGTCGGCGCGGCGCGAGACCGACACCATGGACACCTTCGTGGATTCGTCCTGGTACTTTCTGCGCTTCACCTCGCCGGACAACGCGCGATCGATGGTGGATGAACGCGCGCGTTATTGGCTGCCTGTCGACCAGTACATCGGCGGCATCGAGCACGCGATCTTGCACCTGCTCTATGCGCGCTTCTGGACCAAGGTAATGCGCGACCTCGGCCTTGTCGGCCTCGATGAACCGTTCGCCAACCTTTTCACGCAGGGGATGGTGCTGAACCATATCTACTCGCAGCAGCCAGCCACCGGCCGGCGCAGCTTCTTCAATCCTGCCGATGTGGATGTCGTCGACGAAGCTGGCGAGAAGCGCTACATCGCCACCCGTCCCGATGGCAGCACGCTCGAGGTGCGCTACGACGGTCTCGGCACCATGTCGAAGTCCAAGAACAACGGTGTCGATCCGCAGAGCCTCGTCGAGAAGTTCGGCGCCGATACGGCGCGGCTCTTCATGATGTTCGCCGCGCCGCCCGAGCAAACACTCGAGTGGTCGGACGAGGGCGTACAGGGGTCGTTCCGTTTCCTGCGCCGTCTCTGGAAGGCGGTACACGAGCATGTCTCTGCCGGGCCTGCGCCGGCGATCGGTGAGACGCTCGCATCCGGGTCGTTGGCAGCCCCGCAGAAGGCGCTGCGTCGCGCAGCCCACCAGACCCTCGCCAAGGTCACCGACGACATCGGGCGGCGCCGCACCTTCAACACGGCCGTGGCGGCGGTGATGGAACTGCTCAACGCGATCAGCCGCTTCGAGGACCGCTCGGCCACAGGTCGTGCCGTGGTGCAGGAGGCACTGGAGATCGCTGTCATCGCGCTCTCGCCGATGGTGCCGCATATCACTCACGCGCTCTGGGCGGCGCTCGGCCACGACACTGCGCTGGTCGATGTGCGCTGGCCGTCCGCCGACGCACAGGCATTGGTGCAGGATGAGATCACGCTCGCGGTGCAGGTCAACGGCAAACTGCGCAGCCAGATCTCCGTGTCGGTCGATGCGGACGAGGCGTCCGTGCGCGCCCTCGCGCTCGCCGATGACATGGTACGGCGGTTCATCGGCGAGGCGACCCCGAAGAGGGTGATCGTGGTGCCGCGCAAGCTCGTGAATGTGGTGGTGTGATGGCCTGCGGTCCGCGTGAGGCTCAGCTCGTCTCGCGCGCTGCGCTCGTGGTGTTGCTGGCGCTCACCGGGGGCTGCGGTTTCGTGCTGCAAGGTGCCGCGCCGCTGCCGCGCGCGGTGTCGGTGGTGCGGATCGATACCGCTGAACCGCGCACCGCCTTTGCCGATGCGTTGCAGCGTCGGCTGCGTGCGGCGGGTGTGACGCTCGCGACCTCGGCCGTGCCAGCCTTGCCGGACGCCACGAGCACAGCGGTCCTGCGCATCGAACGCGACGAGTTCTTGGAGCGGGTGGCCGCCTTGTCGGCGCGCAATGTGCCACGTGAGTACGAGTACACGTATGTGGTCCGTTGGTCGCTCGAAAGCGCCGGGGTGCGCCGTGTCGAGACCTCTGAGCTCACCGCTTCACGCAACCTGACCTTCGACGAGCGGCGCGTGCTCGCTAAGCAGCGCGAGCGCGAGCAGTTGAGGGAAGCGCTCGCCGAGGAGCTGGTCGGCGTGGTGCTGCAGCGGATCTCGGGCTTGCGCTGAGGGCTGTCGTGCAGCGCATCGACGAGACGATGCTTGCCGCGCTGCGAGCGCTGCTCGGACCGCCCGGTCTGCGACTGCACAACGTGCCTCCCGACTCCGATATCCCCGGTTCCTATTGGGGCAGCCCCGAAGCGGGGCTCATCGGCGATACGCTCTTCTGGCGCACGGACACGCCGCTGCATTCAGCGCTGCACGAGGCTGCGCATTGGGTCTGCATGACGCCGCAACGCAGGGCGACGCTCGAGCGCGACGCGGGCGGCGATGAGGCCGAGGAGAGTGCGGTCTGTTACCTGCAGATCCTGTGGGCGGATGTCTTGCCCGGGACGAGCGCCGCAAGGGTGATGTCGGACATGGACGCCTGGGGCTACAGTTTCAGGCTCGGATCCGCCGCGCGTTGGTTCCACGAGGATGCCGATGACGCACGGCAGTGGCTCGCAGCACGGGGGCTGCTGCCTAGGTGTTCCGCTCAGCGGTCGGCGTAGCGATCGGTGGCGGCGACCAGCTCGGCGAGGATGCCGGGTTCGAACGCGGAGTGTCCGGCGTCCGGCACGACGCGCAGCTCGGCTTCCGGCCAGGCGCAGTGCAGATCCCACGCGCTCTTCATCGGGCAGACGATGTCATAGCGGCCTTGCACGATCACCGCCGGGAGGTGGCGGATCTTCGGCACCCCATCGAGGAGCTGGTTGGGGTCGTGCAGGAAGCCGCCGTTGACGAAGTAATGGCACTCGATGCGAGCGAAGGCGTCGGCGACCTCGGCATCGTCGAACTTGGCGATGTAGCCGGGGTCGAGGCGCAGGAAGCTCGTGGCGCCCTCCCATTTCGACCAGCTACGGGCGGCTTCGCTGCGCACGGCGGCGTCGTCGCTGGTGAGACGGCGATAGTAGGCCGTCATCACCTCGCTGCGCTCGGCTTGCGTGAGCAGCCCAACGAACTCGGCATAGAGCTCCGGGTACAGCGCGCCGGTACCGTCCGGTGTGCCGTAGAACCAATCGAACTCCCACGGGCGCACCAGGAAGATGCCGCGCAGCACGAGCTCGGTGACCCGCGTCGGATGGGTCTGCGCGTAGGCGAGCGCCAGCGTCGAACCCCAAGAACCGCCGAACAGCTGCCAGCGCTCGATGCCGAGGTGCACGCGCAGTGTCTCCATGTCCTCGACGAGGTGCCAGGTGGTGTTGTCGATCAAGCTTGCATGGGGGCGACTCTGGCCGCAGCCGCGTTGGTCAAACAGCACGATGCGGTAGCGCGCAGGGTCGAAGAACCGGCGTTGGCGCGGATCGGTACCGCCGCCCGGGCCACCGTGCAGGAACACCACCGGCTTGCCGGTCGGGTTGCCGCTCTCTTCCCAATAGATCTCGTGCAGATCGGAGACACGCAGCCAGCCGCTGCGGTGGGCTTCGATCGGCGGATAGAGGTTGCGGCTCATGAGCAGATCACCTCGCGCTGATCATAGGGCCGAGCGGTGCACCGCCGACCAGATGGACGTGCAGGTGGTAGACCTCCTGCCCGCCGTGTTCACGACAGTTGATGATGAGGCGGTAGCCGTCCGCTGCGATGCCCTCGCGGCGCGCCAAGTCGCGTGCGACGGTGAACATGTGTCCGACGAGTGCTTCATCGCTGTCATCGATGTCGTCGGCGGTCGCGATAGGCTTGTTGGGGACGACCAGGATGTGCACCGGCGCCCGAGGATGGATGTCACGGAAGGCCGTCACGCGATCGTCCTGATGGACGATGTCGGCAGGCAACTCGCGGGCGACGATGCGCTCGAACAGCGTGGGCATGGCCGGGTCCTCAGTACTTGTAGATCTCGACATCGGAGGCGGCCAATTGGTAGGCCGCGGCACCGAGGCGGGTCGACTTGTTCACCACCTTCATGCGACCGGTGATCCAGTACGCTTCGTAGATGGAGTCGAGGGCGATACCCTTGCTGATGCGTACATGCACGATCTGGTTAGGTGGCGGCGGCGGCACATGGATGCAGGCGCCGAAGTAGGGCACGAGGAAGAAGTCGGTAACGAGACCGTCCTTGCCGACATCGAGCGGTACGATGAACCCCGGGATCTTGATCAGCGCGCCGTCGAGCGCTTTGTTGATCGAGAAATCCATCATCTGCTGCGCGGCGAGACCGCCCTCGCCCAAAGTGTCGTGGGTCGGGGGCGGTGGTCCGCCCGAGAAGCGCGCACGGACGTCCTGCGGCAGCAGTTCGTCCCAGTCGAGTTCACGCGCGGCGCCCACGGGCGCTTGGGGACCGGGCTTCACGACCGGCGCCGGCGTGCCGACCGGTGGTGGGGTGACGCTCTGGGCGACGGCGCTACACAGCGAGACGACGAGCAGGGCGCTGAGCGTGACGAGTCGGAGACGTTTCGTGTGCATGGTCAGACCCGCAAGGTGAGGCCGTCGGAGAGGGTGTTGCGATAGGCTCGCCACGCGGGCAGCGCACCCATCAGCAGCGCGGCGAGGATGATCGCGCCGAGCAGCGTCATATCGTAACCGGTCAGGCCACCCGGTTCGAGGAAGATACCGAAGCGACGCTCGAGCAGGGGGCGCGCTGCGGCGATTAGGCCGTAGCAGAGCGCGACACCGGCTGCGACCCCACCCGTCGCGAGCAGCCCGGCTTCGGTGATCAGCAGCGTGAAGACATGCCTCGGCTGCGCGCCGACCGAGCGCAGGATCGCCATCTCGCGCCGCCGCTCGTTGAGGCTGGTGAGGATGGCCGTGAGCATGCCGAGCAGGCCTGCGAGCACCACGAAGGCGGCGATGATCATGAGCGCCGTGTCGGCGATGCCGACCAGGTTCCAGAGCTGCGTGAGCGCGACCCCGGGGATGATGGCGAGCAGCGCCTCCTGGCGGTAATCATTGACGGCACGCTGCAGCCCGAAGGTCATGACCCGGTTCTCCATGCCCACCATGAAGGCGGTGATGGAGGTGGGCGTCAACGCCATCGTCCGCGCCGTCTCGGCATCGACGCCTGCGCCGGGCAGTGCGCGCATGCCGGATTGCCAGTCGATGTGGATGGCGGTGAGCGCCTCGAGGCTCACGTGCACGGTGCGATCAACCGGTGTGCCGGTGCGCGCGAGGATGCCGACGACCCGGAACGGCTTGTCCTCGTGGTTGGCGAAGCTGACCTTGCCGAGACCGTGGGCGATGACGATGGGGTCACCGAGCCGGTAGCCGAGCTGCTGCGCCACCTCGGCGCCGAGCACGGTGTCATAGAGGTCGGTGAAAGGTTTGCCTGTGTCGAAGCTGAGCTCACGCCCGCCCGCGAAGCGATAGTGGCGGAAATAGTCGAGGTTGGTGCCGAGCACGCGGAAGCCACGATGCGAGTCGCCGAGTGACAGCGGGATGGTCCAGGCGACATCGCTGCGGCCCGCGACTTTTTGGTAGGTCTCCCAACTGACGTTGGCGGTGGCGTCGCCGACCCGGAACACCGAATAAAGCAGCAGGTTGAGCTGACCGGAGCGGGCGCCGACGATGAGGTCGACCCCCGAGACGGTGTTGGCGAAGCCTTCGCGTGCGGCGGTGCGTGTCTTTTGCACGCCCAGCAGCAGCGCGACGCTGACCGCGATGGCGGCGAGCGTCAGCAGCGCTGTGGTGCGGCGGTTGCGCAGCGACCGAAACGCGAGCGTGAGGGTCTTCAAACCGCCACCCCAGCATCGATCGCACGATTGAGATCGGCGAGCGAGAGCACACGGTCGAAGAGACCGCCGAGCGAGGTGTCGTGGCTGACGAAGAGCAGCGTCGTGCCCTGTGCGCGGCATTCGTCCATCAGCAACTGCAGGAACTGGCTGCGCGCATCGTGGTCGAGCGCCGAGGTCGGCTCATCGGCGACCAGGATCTCAGGCCGACCGAGCAACGCGCGGGCAGCCGCGACCCGTTGTTGCTGCCCGATGGAGAGCTCGGTCACCGGTTGTGCCAGCAGATCCGCGGCGCCCAAACCGAGCGCGCCGAGCAGTCGCCGGCCTTCGGCTGCGAGATCGCGACCGGGTACCCGTGCGGCACGGGCCGGGGAGAACTGCGCCGGCAATATCACGTTCTCGAGCACGCCGAGATAGGGGATGAGGTTGAACATCTGGAAGATGAAGCCGAGATGTTCGCCGCGGAAACGGTCGCGGCCGCTCGGCGAGAGTGCCGCAAGGTCGGTCCCGAGCAGCCGCACACTGCCGCGTTGCGGCACCAGCACGCCACCGATGAGACCGAGCAGCGTGCTCTTACCGCTGCCGCTCGGACCACGCAGGAACACGCGTTCACCTCGCGCCACGACCATCGTAGGCACTTCGAGCAACGGCGGCTTCCGCGGCCAACCGAAGAGCAGATCACGGACATCGATTGCTGCATCCTGCGCGCCGGGGGCCGCAGGGTCTGCGGCAGGAGGGTCAGCGTCGGGACGGGTAGGCCGGTTCACGCCAATATTTTACCGCAAGGCGATGCGGCCGGCGGTTTCCCGGAGGATCTCTTGACGCTGCACGCCCGGTACGATGATGTTGACCTCGGTCTTCTCGACGCCCTGCATCCGCCGCAGCGCCCAAGGTTCAGCCCAAGCAAGCGCAGCCGGGTCGGTACAGGTGAAGGTGTAGCGGCCACGGAAATCGACATGTCCGCTGCCGATCTTTGGCGGCGTGAAGGCGCTGGCGGTGAGACGGCAGCCGGCGGCGGTCGGTACACCGATCATCTCGCGACCGCTGCGGAACCAGATCTCGGCGGCCGCCACGGCGGCGCGCTCTGCCGGATCGCGCGGCGCCTGCTCGAAGCCGAGCACCTGTGCGCCGGTGGCCTCGATCTCGGCGATGAGCGTGACGCCCTCGAGCGCGAGGTTCAGGATCACCTCACCGTGCACGTGCGAGCCGTGGTGGTGCATCTCGTCGGCGGTGGCGAGGGTGAGACCGAGCAGTGGCAGGCTCGACAGCAGCAAAGCGCGTAAGGGGTAGCGGTTCATCGGTGGACCTCCATCAGCATCGACAGGCAGCATCGACAGGCAGCATCGACAGGCAGTGGTCAAAATTCGAGGCGTAGTCCGCCTGAGATGGCGCGGCCTGCCAGCGGAGCATAATCCTTCAGCGGTGAGACGTGGCGGCGTGCCTCCTCATCGAGCAGGTTGCTGCCGCGCAGGAACACCGACAACTCGGTGGCGCCCACGGGCTGCCGCCAGGACGCCTCGAGGTTCAGCATCGTGTAGCCCGCGGTGCGGCGCTCGCCGTCGGCGATACGGTCCTGGCTATCGTGCCAGATGGCCTCGAGGCCGAGGCGCAGCCGCGCCCCGGTCAGCGAGGCCTCGGCGCCGAGGCGCAGCGTCGGGATCTGCGGCAGCGGCGTGCCGGCGCCGTCCTCGGCACGCACGAGATCGCCGAACAAGCGCAGACCGAGCGCACCGATGCCGGTCGTCGCGAGGGCGTCATGGCCGATCTCGAACTCCGCGCCCGTGAAGCGCGCGTCGCGCGACTCGAATTCGATCACCGGCAACTCGTCGTCGATCTCGCCGGTCGGCTGCGCGACGATGTAGCGATCGTAGTCGCCGACGAAGACGCCGACGCTGCCGCGCCAGCCAGCGTCTCCGCTGAAGCGCAGCGCGAGGTCGGCGGTGAGGCCGCGCTCCGTATCGAGGTCGGCATCGCCGATCTCGTAGCGGCCCACGGCGAGGTGCGGCCCGTCGGCGTAGAGCTCGGTGGCGGTCGGGTGTCGCTCTGAGCGCGTCAGTTGCAGCGCCAGCGTCGCGCCGGGGCGCAGCGCCCAGAGCGCGCCCAGTGAACCGCCGAGCGTGCTGCCTTGGTAGTCGGGAAGCGTGTCGGGATCGGCGGTACGGATATGCTGTTTCTCGTAGCGCGCGCCGACCTCGAGGGTGACCGCGCCCAAGCGGTGTTCCTGGAACGCGAAGAACCCGGTGTTACGGGTCACCGACGGCGGCAGGAACGCCTCCTCGCCTTCGGCGTCGAACTCGAGTCTGCGGACCTGCATGCCGAACACGCCGCGCCCGGTGCCGACCGAATGATCGGCACTGAGGCGGACCTCGTCGCCGACCTGCGCATAGCGGGTGCCGATCTCGCCGTTGCCTTCGATCTCGACATGCTCGTAATCGTTGCGGGCGGCGCGCAGGCGCAGCGCGTCCACCGCGCCGGAGGAGGGCGACCATTCCGCCACGGCATCGTAACGACGCTGCGTCATGTCGAGGCGCACATCGGGCGGCTCGTATCCGTGCTCGTCGTCGTCGTGATCCTCGTGCCCGTGCCCATGGCCGAGACCCGGCAGCCCGTACGTCGAGCCGTACTCGCTGACCGAGAAGCCATATTTTTGCCGCTCGCCGATCCAGGCGATGCCGAGGCTGCCGCCGTCGGCGCTGCCGTCGGAGTTGGTGAGGCGGTCGCGCGATTCATCGACCGGCTCGCCCTCGGCCTCGAAGTATTCTTTGGCAGCCTCGGTCCACGCGTAGCCCGGGATGCGCAGCTCATCGCTGCGGCTGTCGTGGATGTCCGCGTAGACCTGCACCCGATCGCCGACCTTGGCGGCGGCATGGGCGCCCACCGCGCGCGTGTCGGCGGCGTTGTCGCCGCGCAGTTCGAGCGCTGCCGCGAACGGCCGGTCGAGCGCTTCGATCGGCAGGCGTCGGGTCACCACGTTCACCGCACCGGCGGAGGCCGAATTGCCGAACAGCAGCGCGGCGGGACCGCGCACGACCTCGATACGCTCCGCGATCACCGGATCGAGCGTCACGGCATGG
>Ga0209107_10000760_pt1 | contig 18374 bp, 16 predicted proteins | sample LakErihyJuly2011_2_FD_187460 | JGI IMG/M metagenome (GOLD analysis project Ga0209107, IMG submission 187460) | Freshwater microbial communities from dead zone in Lake Erie, Canada - CCB hypolimnion July 2011 (SPAdes) (version 2) | ecosystem: Environmental > Aquatic > Freshwater > Lentic >... | reverse complement strand
AACTTAATATATAAATTAAACTTAATATATAAATTAAACTTAATATATAAATTAAACTTAATATATAAATTAAACTTAATATATAAAGTATTTAATACAATATTTTAAAATGAACTATTTTAAAATGAACTATTTTAAAATGAACTATATTAAAAATTTTAAATATATTATTTTGGATATTTTTTATAAAACCAAGTATTTTACTTATTTTAATATATTTTTAAATGCTATATTTCTTAATTACATTTATTATATATTTATGGGCGTTACAAGTGATAAATTAATATTATTATTAAATTACAGTATAAATTTAAATGGGTGTATAATAATTAAATTAGTCCAATGGTTAAATAATCATATAACACTTATAAAAAATGATGAAAATAAAAATTCTGCTATTACAAAATTATTTTCAAACTATTATGAAAATTGTAGCGTTCATAATTTGAAGTATTCAAAAAATTTATTTTTCGAAGAATTTGGTTATTTATTTGATGATATGTTTATAATAGATGAAACTTATCCTATTAAATCGGGTTCTGTTGCGCAAGTTTATAAAGCATATTTTAAAAATAATGCTAAAAATACTATAAATAATGATTTTAATATTAATGATTTTAATATTAATGATCCAATTGCTATTAAAGTAGTTCATCCTGAAATAGAATATCAAATGTTGTTTCCTATTTATTTTATAAATATTTATAAATTTTTTGTTACTAATTTTACATTTTTTAAAAAATACGATACTATTATTAATTATGATTCATTTTTTTTTAATTTGAGAAATCAAATTAATATGACAAATGAATATAAGAACAATGAATATTTTTATAATAAATATATTAACAATGATATTATTGTAATACCAAGACCATTAATACAAAGTAAAAATTTTTTAATTATGGAATATATTGAAGGTGAGTTTTTAGAAAAAACGAATGTTAGTAGTTATAAAAAACAAATTTTAATGTCGTTTCTTAGTATTTTTATTAAAGATACTTATATGTTTGGAAAATATATACATTGTGATCTACATGATGCTAATTGGAAAGTGTTAAAAGTAAGAGAGGACGAGACATGTAATAGTAACGCAACTAATGATGATTCTTTTACTTATAAAATAATTATATATGATTTTGGTTATATTATAGAAAATAAGTTAAATGAGGATATAAAAAATTTCATTTATTACTTGGATATAAATAACACTTATGAAGTTGGTAAAATAATATTTGACCACGTAGAAAATTTGAAAATTGAAGATGTTAACTCATTGGAGTTTTTACATTATAAAGAAGATTTTATTAGTAAATTTAAACACTTTACAGAGTGTTGTTATCCATATACAGATAGCAATATTTTGGCTTGTTATAATTTTTGTCATAATTATGAATACAAACTTAAGAATAATTTATTAGATATATTTGTTAGTACTATGTTGCTAAATAAATATTTTAAAAAATATTTGTTTTCTGATAGCAATAATGATAAAAATATTATCTTTAATGAAAAAACATATTACAGCAGTGTTTATAATATAAACTTATTATATGTTTCTATATGTGAAAAATACGATATTTTTCACAATGTCAAAGATTTTTTAAACGCTAAATACATAAATAATACATTTTTTATTGAAAAAATCAACTATAGTAATAGTTATTTTAATTCATTAAAAGAATATGATAATTTTGATATTTAAACTATAAACATTTATAACATAATGAATATGAAATTAGTGGAACTAATGATTTATTTGATTTTAACTCATATAAATTATTATTTGTTTCCCAAATAATCCATCCAGTTCCTTTACAATATTTACAACATGTTGAATTAGTAATTTTTAATTGTTTTTTATTAATATACATATTAATATATTCATTTTCAAAGTTGCTTTTATGTATAGTATTTACATTAGTAAATAGATTTTTTGATAAAAATTTATTTACTAAAAATTTATGCTTTAACAAACTAGCATATAACATAGTAATTTAAATAATAAATAATAAATAATAAATAATAAATAATAAATAATATTTGATTTATATCAATTTTTATCAATTTTTATCAATTTTTATCAATTTTTATCAATTTTTATCAATTTTTATCAATTTTTATAACTATAAAAATTGATAGCGCTTAATATTTTAAGTTATATTCGATTTATATAATGGAAATTGCTAGCAATGATGAATATATTGATTCATTCTTATATGAAGTAGATAAAACTATTGCTAGCGGAAATATTATATATATAAAAAATGCTATTATAAATTATAGTAAATTTATAGATATAATTTATATTAATTGGGCAAATTTATTGATTTTAGAAATTATACAAGAAAAATTAGAACATATTGAATTATAATATATATATGTAAATATATATAATTATAATATATATTATATAATATAACCCATGGCTTCAAATCGCCTTGATACATTTAAAACGATATTTAAGAATTTATATGATTCACTCATTTCTGGTGCCATATCAGAAGATTTATTTTATAACTATTACATTATACAAAGTGTTTCAGATACAAAAAAAAAAGCCAAGAAAATTTTTAATAATGGATCACTATATATTACAGATGTTTTAAGCGGTAAGGAGGATCTAACGGAATTTAAACTAGAAAATATAGATGAAAATCGTGATAGTAGAACATCCACCAACTTACTTTTAGATGATTTGAAAAATGAATTTGTAGATGAATTGATTACTAATACATTTAAGGATTCAAAAGATAATACAAAGTCTTTAATTACAAAATTGTATATACTTAGGTTCTATCGAATAGCAATATTGGATAGTATTTGTAAAAATATTCAATTATTTTCTAAAACATTAAATACAGAAAAACAGACAATTACTGAGAAACTAGATACGTTAGAGTCGGGCGCTACTAGTGCTACTCCTAAAGAGCTTCAAAATTCGTATAGCGAAATATTGAACGTGAATCTTAATGATGAGGGAAATAGTTATATTAAATATTCTTATAAATTGTATATTGCAGCATTAATAAATTATGCTATAAGTATAAGCATTAAAGAATCTAACTTTGCAGAAATAATTAAACAATACATAGAAAAGTATTTGAAAAGCAATAATTTACAAAATATATACGACTTTATTAGTTCTAATTCTGGAATTGAAAAGTCATATAAAGAATTAGAACAACCAGAATTAGAACAACAAATTACTATTACTAAATATACTGAAATTATCGAAAATTCTATAGTTATAGGACTTCAAGAAAGTAATATGTTTAAAGAAACCCTTACTGCTAGTGAACAAGCAACTACAGAAGCGCTAGAAAAACTAAAAGAAATAGATGAAATAAAGCAAGTGATGGAAGCAGATGCAGAAGCAGAAGCAGAAGCAGATGCAGAAGCAGAACAGCCTGAGTGGCTCACTGAAGCAAGTGATGTGCTTAATACAAAAGCAGGAGAAAGAGGAGAACCGGAAGTAGCAGAAGCAGCAAGAAAAGCGGAAGTAGCAGAAGCAGCAGCAGCAGCAGCAGCAATAATAGAAAAAGCAGCAGCACAAGCAGAAGCAGCAGCAGCAGAAGCAGCAGCAGAAGCACAAGTAGAAGAAGCACCAGTAGAAGAAGCACCAGCAGAACCAGAAGCAGAAGCAGAGGCAGAACCAGAAGCAGAAGCAGAGGCAGAACCAGAAGCAGAAGCAGAGGCAGAACCAGAAGCAGAAGCAGAGGCAGAAGCAGCAGCAAAACCAGAAGCAGATGCAGCAGCGGCAGAACCAGTAGAAGAAGCAGAAGCAGAAGCAGAAGCAGAAACAGAAGCAGAAGCAGATGCAGATGCAGATGCAGAACCAGTAGATCCTGAGAGTGTTAAAAAAGAATTACACAATACATATGATAAATATAAAGGCTTATTTCATGAAATTAATTTTTTAAAATTAATGACTATTGTTTCGTATGTTGATAGTTATAACAAACTTAAAAATATGGCAATGGCAATACAAGATAAACCAATAGAAGATAAACGAGGAGGAGGAGATATAGGCGCCGCTTTTAAAGATGACGCTTTTATAGATTATTTATTTATCGATATTACTGAATTGATGGATAAACTTCTTCAGCACACTGATGATAATTTTTCTATAAATAAGTATATGGAAAGAGATACAATTATATATAATTTGCACAAAAAATCTGATACTCCATCTACTACTAAAAGAATTTTTGTTTATATGCTTTCTAAAATATTGTCAAAATCTGCTGATACTGATAGTGCTAGACAAATGTATGAACAACGTGTAAAGATTATAGGCAAATATTCCAAAAAGTTACTTGAAAGCTTTCAGTTTATTAAAGAAACATATAATAACTTGATTAAGAGCTATACAGGAAGTATTAATGACTACTATGATAATATTGTAAAACAATATAATAAAATATATTCGTTCGTAAGAGTAGGACAACGAAGCACTGATCCTAATCCTAGATATACTATAGACCCGACAAGCTATAAAAATCCTCCATATTTAAAGTTAAAATACATTAATATAGATAAAAAGAATGATGAGTTAATGTTATCAAACCCTAATGATAAACTAGAAGAATATATTTTTGGTAAGTTTGATAATATATATGCACCAACACAAACTAATGAGAAAATTTCTAACGATTTTTTTTACAAATGTTTATGGAATAAGAATCAAACCAATCAAAAAGGAAGTTTAAGAAATAATATATGTGTTATTGGACTTGGACAGTCAGGTAGTGGTAAAACTAGTTCTCTTATTAGTTTTAAAGACAGTTCTAACGATAATGAGATTCAAGATGGTATTTTAATTAATGTAATAAAAAATAAGGACTTTCGAAATACATATGACACGATACAATTGACAATAACTGAAATTACATTAAAAGACGGTGCAAACCCAGAAAAGATTCAGGATGTTAAGGTCGACGAATCTTATACTACAACTGATGTATGTAAGTCCATAAAATATGTTCTAGAATCTTCAAGAAAATGGGAACTTCAGAATCAAGATGATAAACAGTTTATCTCTCCGGAAGAGAAAGAAGCAGCAAAAGATATAGGGCAATATATAGTACATGTTATGGATAAAAAAAGATTAATTCATCCTACTCCAAATAATCCAGTTAGTTCAAGAAGTCATATGGTTATATGCTTGACTTGTAGTTCTAGTGAACCTGATACTGATATAGGCAAAAAAAGTATAATTTTTTTAGATTTGGCTGGAAATGAAAATGAATTTGAATGCGAGAAACAAGCTGTTATTATGGAATTTTATAATAAATATGTATTTGAACGCAATAATAATAAGAGTAGTACAAAATTGCAACAATTATTTATAACGAATGCACCACCTCCATGCTCTATTGATCTGGGTACACATGGTATGACTGATAGTTCTTTGGAAGATTATATAAATCTATTAACTGCTCAACTCAAACCACTTTCCGATTTACAAAATGAGACAGAATTTATTGCAAAAATTAATAATTTTTTTAAAGACACAAATATAACATTTAACAAGCAACCTTATAATTTAACTGAATTTTTAACCAATGGTCGTTCAACAATATATGCTGCCATATTCTCAGAGCCTCAAGCGACTCCAGCGACTGCAAATAAGGCTTCAAATACTAAAAATAAGGCTCAAAATACTAGTAAAAATCCTAATCAAAATCGTAAGCTCTATGGAGAAATATTAACAAATATTATAGCCTTAGATGAGTATTGGGAACCTATTGCAATAGCAGCTGTAGCAAAAGAAGCAGAAGTAGCAAAAGCAAGTGCAGCAAAAATACAAGCAACAACACAAGCAGAAGTAGCAAAAGCAGAAGCAGCCTTAGCAAAAGCAAAAGCAATTAAAATAGAAGTCAGTCTTAAAAATTTTAATAAAATTCTTGTCTATGATATTAACCCCACGGATACTGGAAGAGACAATGCTATAAATACTACCAGTTATTTAAATATAAAGTTTGATAAGGATGGTAAAATTACAAATACTGGTGCATTTGATATTTTTTATAAATTTTTGATACTATTGATTCAAAAGTTAAATTTGACGGAAATCAATCTTGAAGACCCTAACTTTGATAACTTAAAAAAAGTTATATTAGAAGAAATACAGAGACGACAGACTAAAATAAATTGTGACATAGAAAAACTTAAAGCAATAGAAAGTGCATGTGATATACGTAAGCGTGAAGGATTTATGATTAATAGAAGTATTAAAGATTTGATTGAAGAAATTAAATTATTTACAAGAGTTGATTTGAAACGAGAGGACGAAAACAGCAAAATCAAATATCTGCCTTTATATTTTGAAACACAAATAGCCGAAGGGTGTTTAGTTCCATTAAAAGACAAAGAATTATATGACACGTTTTATAATTTTGAACCTATAGAAGAACCATATGAAAATTCATCGATAATATTAAAAACTATAAAAGACAAGAATGTTAATTTACAAGAGTTAAATTTTGTTGTATTTACAGTATTAAATATTAGTGATGATGCAAATAATCCACCGAATCCTCCCTTCATTAATATAAATGAACTTATATATACTAGACATATTGAAAAAATAGAAGGCAAAGAAAAAGAGATAAGAATCACAACAGAATACACTAAAGTACTTGAAAAATTAAAAGGTTATAAATATTACTACAATGACAGCAAATATATTAGCAAAATTGAAACAATACAAGGACAAGGTTTAGTAGAGAAGCAAGCAGATCGCTTGATACAATTTATTAGTAATGTTAATCAAACAACTCTTATTGGAACACTTGAATCTACGGACAAATTGAAACATTATATATTTGATGATGTGCCTTGTTTAATTAAAGAAAAACCTGTTGATGTGCCTGTTGCTGCTGGTGGTAGATTAAGAACCTCGAGAAGAAAAAAGGCGTCTGTAAGCACTCGTAAAAATAAAACACAACTATACAATTGAAAATCTATGAATAATCAATAAAATGATTATAGTTATTTGAAGAATTATTAATACTTACTTCTTCTAATTCAGATAAATTAAAAAAGTTAATTATTAATTTATCTCGTTGTAGTTGATTTAGATTTAACAAATTGGGAAAATTTGTTATTTTAGTAATATTTGGTAAAAATAAAAAAGCATACTTTTCTAAATAACGCATTCTATAATTAGTTGTTGAAAAAATAAACAGAGCAAATTTTGTTGAGAGAAATGCTTGTATTTGTTTTAATTCGTCCAATGAATAATCATTTATGGTTAAAATATAATTATCACGACTAGATATACCATAGTTTCCCGAACTATCTAAGTATGGAAATCCATACATTTTATGAGCCAATATTAGTTTTGGTATATTTGCATAATGTTGTAAAATATTTGAGTAATTTTTTATTAAAATTGGTGTTTTATTTGAGAGATTTGTGGTTTTAATATTTAATATAGAAGTATTTGTGTCTATGTCTCCAAATATGGATTTCTTGGGTGGACTATTTGATTTATATACTTTTAAATAACCAACTTGATCAACATAATACAATAGTTTATTTATAATAGCGATTCCGTGTGTAGGAATTGGATAATTAGGTTTTAATACATAAGTAATATAAGATTTATGAATTTTATCGTAAATTGGTATTCGATTTTTTGGGGGGACTTGCCCATAGGTTCCATAAAAAAAACAAGTAGGGGTTTGTGCTTGATATAAAAATTCTTTTTGTGTTTCACTTGTTGAGAGACAATGTAAATAATTTATTGTAAAATTATTATTTACTAAAATATTATACAGACCTGCTTTGTCGGGTTTCATCCATAATGCTGGTATTATTAATGCTAAGTGTCCGTTTTTTTCTAGCAACATTAAACTTTTTTTAACAAATTCAACATATACTTGTTTTCCATCTTCTGACTTTTTGATAGAATTATTTGTGGGAGTTTTTAATTCTCCATTAATATTATATGGCGGATTGCCAATAATAATATTAAAACGTTGATTGGCATTTAATAAGTCATTGGCATTTAATAAAAGAAAATCTGATTTTATAATATTTGTTTTATGGGAAAAAATAGTTTCCAATTTATTAATATGTGGAATATATATTTCGCACATATAAAGCATATTTTCTAAGATATGTGCTTTGCGTGTTTTATTATCTGGAATTGCCGTCTCTAAATTGTTCATTAGACGATTATAAAGATTTAAAGAAAATGCGCCATTTCCAGCGCCAATATCTAACCATTTTAATGCTGGATTTTTATAATGTTCTAATGGTATTAAATCCAATATTTTGTCAACTAAAGAATTGGGTGTATAAACTATACCATAGTTATTTTTATCTTCTTTTGAAAGCAACATAAATATAATAATTAATATATACTAATTATTATAGTATAACATAAAAGATGTGAAAAAAATATTGATTTATTGATTTATTGATTTATTGATTTGTATCCATTGCTTCAATAAACTTAATAATAAATTGTTCGTTTTTTAATACTGAGTCTAATACTGGTTTATAATGCTCTCTAAACATAGCGCGAGATTTGTCTTCTTTGAATTTTGATAACGGAAACCATTGAATTTGTTTTTTCTCAAATAGTCCATTGTATTTTGTCTCAATTTTGTCTTTTAAATGGAATTCTGCGAAGTTATTAACATTTGTAAAATATTGTGGTAATTTTTTATCATAATTTGTTCTAAAAATATAACTTGTATATCTATCAAAAGTAATTGATAATATGAAATTATTGTTAACATTTGTTTCAAAATCATTTTCATCTCCCAAAAACCCATTTAATTCTTCGGTTCCTTCTCTAATTGCTGTTTTATAAGGTTTTTCGCCTTTATGTTGTCCTCCACCAAAGTCGCACCACAAATTATTATTTCTTTCTTGACCTAATAATAAAAATAATGTTCCTTTATATAGTGCTACTGGTAAAACACCTGCTCCCATAGTAATTAATTACTTGTTGCGTGTTTGTAATTATATAAAAAAATATTTCAATTTTTTTATTAAATAAACAAAAAAAGGAAAAAAGGAAAAAAAGGAAAAAAGGAAAAAAGTTTCTTGTCTTTTTTGGTTTTTATTTTTTTATTTTTATTTTTTTATTTTTATTTTTGTTTTTGTGTTTTTGTTTTCGTGTTTGTGTTTGTGTGTTTATGCGACTTTAATACACTTGAATTGATTTGCTGTCATCATCTTATTTCTAGTGAATGGAAAAACAACTTCTGTTTTGAATACGTTTTTTACTTCTGTTTTATTGAGAATCTCATAATTGGGATTATTTACTTGCTTGTGAGCATTTTTATTTACTAAGAGTGGCCAGAACTTTTCTCCTTGATACTTGAACTGTGTCTTTGTGTTTGGATCCAAAATATCTTCTTGTAATTGCTTGGATTCAGTACTAGCAAACCACTCGTCAAAATGGACGAATGCTTCGCGACGATTTTTGGCCTTGTTAAAAACGAAGTCAACACGCATTACTTTTCCAATATTATGCGTCTTGAACATCTTAATAATATATTCCTCGCTCGTGTTGCGAATAATTGGAATATAGAGCGAAAGAACCGACATTTGCTTGATTATTAGTTAGTATTAAACTTGTAATGTCTTTAAATAATTATTTTTAAAATGAAATCAATTTTTTTTATGTATAACAAAAATAGTAATAATTTTAGTAATAATTTTTATAATAATTTTTAAAATTGATAAAAATTATTAATACATTTTAAAGTTTTAATACAAAGAAAAAGACCTGTAGTAGCAAATGAATAATTACAAGCGAAAAAATAATGATTTTATTAATAATTATGTGCCAATTTTGTCTAATAAATATAAATTATATGATAGTTATAATAATCCTTTAAATTGTGATAAAATAGTGATTTCGGATAATCATATATGTTTTGATGCTCTTATTAATAAAGAAAGCATATTTGTTTTGATTAAATTTATTAATATTATTATTGCTAACAAACATTTGTTCGGCGATTTTAAAATTTATATACATATTAATTGTAAAGGTGGTATTTTAACAGAACTTGTCCCTTTTATTAATTTTAAGAAAACTTGTGCTTATGAAATTGTATCTATTATTGACATAGAATGTTATGATAGTGGATTTATTTTGGCATCATTATGTAATTATAGAATTATAAATAAAAATGCTAAAGTATACATATCTAAATTTTTAGTAAGCGCTAAAGGTGATTATTATTGGAATTATTTTAATCAATGTACTAATCACGAAATAATGGACTTTAAAATATTGTTTTATAGTATTTTATGTGATGTTGTGGAGTCTAATTTAACGCGTGAAAAATTGGATACTTATTTACAAAAAAATATGGTGATTGTTTGGGATTGTAAAAAATATAAAAAGTTGGGTTTTGTCGATGAAATTATTTAATTATATAAACAGTCAAAGGTCATAATAAAACTCCAATCCATATTGTTTAAACTGAATGGTCTCCCATATTCGTCTAATAATTGGATTTTTAATTTATTTATACTTGTTGGACCAAAATATTCTCTAACATATTTTTGATTATAATATATATCTCCAGCATATGCTCCTTGTTTAAATCTCGTTTTTTCTTCCAATAACGCTAATATATTAATGCGCGTTATAATATTTGGAGCAACAATAGAATCGGAAGCTATTGCGAAGTGATTATGAGAACTCGACTGAAAATCGTCTATTGCTATATAAATATAGCGTGGATAATTTATATGACATATTGCCGTAGAAACAGCATATACATCGCTTGCGTCCACTATTATTGAGCTGTTTCTAAACCCTAGTTGCCATCCCAATTTTTGGTATAAATCATTTGAATAGCAATTAGTACTTTGATTAGTGCTTTGATTAGTGCTTGGGTTATTTATATTAAAGTTAATTTTTATTTTGTATGAACCCAAACTATTATTAGAATTATCATATCTAAAACAACTATATCCTGATCTTGGTTCTATTACAAAGTTTAGATGATTTGAAATAACTATAAAAGATACGTCTTTTATTTTATCATTTACCTCGCTTATAATATTATATCCTATTGCGCGATTATTACTTGACGATGTTGATTCGTATAAACCAGGACTTAATTCTATTATTAGTGGAGAATTCAATGTTTGATTGTTTGAAGTATCTAATATTTCAATACTAAAAACATTGTTATTATAATAACTCGAAATGTTGTGATAAGTAAGTGGTATTTCTATAGAACTAATTGACATTGAAATTGCGCGTGAAACTGTTTCTGGTAATTGCATAGTATAGTTATGACTCATGTTGTCTGTAAATTCATAATTATATCTAAAAATACTGTCTATTGTATATGTTTTTTTAAGTGTTGATTTGTTTGGTTGTTTATAGATTCCTATTTTTGATTCATTAAGATCTATATAAGGGTTTCCATTATATTGTTTTATGCTGTTGTTATTTCCTATTTCTAAAGAGGCAATTAATTTATTTTTTATATTATCAAGAAAAATGAAAAGTTCTGTTTTTTTTGATTCACTAATATTGCTTTTGTCTATACTATATGCTATGCTTTCTTTGGCATTATGTATATTTTCAATAGTGTAATTTTTTTGTAGTTTAAATAAATTTTTTAGTTCATCAATATTGTAAGTATTTATATCTAAATTAATATTGTTCATTGATTATAAATTTATAATAATATAATAAATTATTATTAATATATAATTTATTATAGTTTATATTTGTAGCAATGTTTTATAATTTGTTCTAGTAATTGAATTACATGCGTGTTTTTTTCGATCTTTTGGCTTTTCTACTTCTTCTAGTTCTTCTAGTTCTTCTAGTTCTTCTAGTTCTTCTAGTTCTTCTATATTTCCCCCCGATAGTAACTGAAGTTTTTGTCATTTCACTAGCAAGAGCTTCTAATGCCGCTATAGCTTTATTCATTGCATCAGTCGTGTTTTGAGGACCCTCAGTAGTGTTCCTGCTATTGTACTCAGTTATCAAGGCATCATACGCAGAAGTAATATCCATGTTTTTATTGTCTAACGTCACTTCAGCTGAGTTTTGCATGTCTTTGTCGTCTGCCATTTTATAATATAGTACTATATTTTAATTTATTTTAATTTATTTATAAATTCCTAAACTATACCATGTAATAAATAGTTTGTCTTTTTTAATAAAAATTGAAATAATGAAATAATGAAATCTGGAAATTAATTTACTAAGTATTTTTAACGTAAAATTGAATATATAATGAATACACAAATAGAAGATTTTATTAGTACTAAGAATAATAGTGGTGCTGAAAATTATAACAACATTGATGTTTCTCAATGGAATGTAGACGGTTGTAAAAAAATATTTGAAAAGTTATTATTGTGGATTAGTGAAAATTCTCATATTTTAAATAGTGCCGATAATAATGAATTAAATAAAAAATTTGAAATTGAATTCAATAAGCAAGTTCGTGTGTCAAAAATTACAGGTATTAGAAAATCTATTTTATTAAATGTCTTGAATAATGTTTATAATAGTTCTGATTTTGATGTCGATTTACGTATTTATTTGCCGGTTTTAAAACTGCTTTTGCGGAAAAAACCGATGCGTAACATTTCAGGTATTACTAGTATTACTGTTATTACTGCGCCATTTCCGGATGGACAAAAATTTAGTTGTAAGCATAATTGTTATTATTGTCCTAATGAACCAGCACACGAGGGCAATAATTGGCAAGCACAACCACGAAGTTATTTGTATTATGAACCTGCTGTTTTACGAGCAAATCAACATAACTTTCAAGCAATTGGTCAAATGTTAAGTCGTTTGGATACATATTTTAATAATGGGCATGTTATTGATAAGTTGGAAATTATTATTGAAGGTGGAACATATACAGAATATCCTGTTACTTATTTACAGCGCTTTCATCGCGATTTATTTTATTGTGCTAATATTTATTTTGATTTACGTAAAACCTATGCGAATTATGATAATTGTTTAAATAACAAGCTGGATTTGGAGGATTTAAAAAATATTCGTAGTCCATTGAGTGTTGAAGAAGAGATTAAAATAAATAAAACTGCTAAAGTTCATATTATTGGTATTTGTATTGAAACACGACCAGATGCGTTAGATGATGACTGGTTAAAGCGTTTTAGACAGTGGGGGGTTACGCGAGTTCAACTTGGTGCTCAACATGTTGATAATGCTATTTTAAAGAAGATTAATCGTGGTCATACTATAGAGCAGTTATTGTGGGCAATCCGCTATTTAAAAGATAACTGTTTTAAAATAGATATTCATATTATGCCTGATTTGCCGGGTGCTAGTGTTGCTATTGATAAAGCAATGTTTGATTATGTTTATAAGGTGGTTTGTCCAGACCAAATGAAGGTTTATCCTTGCCAAACTGTTCCATGGACGGTTATTAAAAAATGGCATAATGAAGGAAAATATGTTCCGTATTTTGATAGCGATCCTAAATTATTGATTGATGTTGTGCGTTATTCTATGGAGACTTGTCCTAATTGGGTTCGCTTGCCTCGTGTAATTCGTGATATTCCGTGTTCTGTTTATGTTGAAGGTGGAAACAATATTGGTAATATGCGACAAATAATTGATGCCATGCTTGAAGGTGAAGGTGTTTGTTCCAATGATATCCGTGCTCGCGAAATTGGGCGCAATAGTAAATATTATAATAAGTCTGCTAATTATAATAGTTATTATTATAGAGGAAATGAAGCAGATGATTATTTTATTGCTTATGAAAGTTATGATACTAAAGCGTTATTTGGGTTTATTAGATTGCGCATTGTTGAGCAAAATAACAATATGACTATTTTTAGTATTTTGAAAAATCGGGGACTTATTCGAGAATTACATATATACGGTACTACTACTGCGGTGAGTAGTTTTGCCACTACTGCGGTGAGTAGTTTTGCCAAGAATGGTTGCCAACATACTGGAATCGGTAAAGGATTATTGAAATATGCCGAGCGTAAAACTATGGAAAATGGACTTTATGGAATTGTTGTAATTAGTGGTGAAGGTGTAAAAGAATATTATGAAAAAAGAGGATATAGAGAAGTTGATACATTTATGGTAAAAGATTTTTGGTTTTTACAAGTTTGGTTTTATTATTTAATAGCAAAAATATGTTATTATTGTGGTTTGTAAAATTACTGCTTTTAAATTACTGTTTTTATATTACCATTTTGATCTTGTTGCTTGTCTTGGTGTTGGTGGAGGGGGCATTAGGATATGTATTTTTTCCTGGGATTTTTCTTCTTTTTCTTCTTCTTTTTCTTTTTCTTTTTCTTTTTCTTTTTCATCTTCGTCTAAAAGCATAATTGCCATTGCCGAATAATTATGTAAGTCAATTAAAGTATCTCTTAATGATTCGCTATTTACTAAACTTACAGATTTTGTTGAAATAGATTGAGCGCGCGCAATTTTATCTCCCATACGAACCAAAACACCTACTACACCATAATTAGCAAACGCATCTCCATAATCTTGGTTTTTTCTTTTGAATAATTCTAAACCTTCATTTTGGACTAAACGCATTTGTGAAACTCTTGACAAATTTGTTTCACTTTTTTCTGAAGATTCGAGAGTTAAATTGAATTTGTTGGTTGCTTCCATTATGTATTAATATTTATAAATTATTTTTATATAATAAAAATATATCAATTTTTTTTATTATATTTTTATTTTATTGTTTTTTATTTTATTGTTTTTTATTTTATTGTTTTTTATTTTATTGTTTTTTATTTTATTATATTTTTATTTTATTGTTTTTTATTTTCCTCCGCAAGTTTTACACGATTTACTTCCGGTAATTAATAATGGCAGCATTTTTCTATTTGATACTGATCCTAATCTTAATAAAGGTTGTGTTTTTTGTTGTACTTGTTGTGTTTGTTGTATTTGATTATATGTTAATTGACTCTGTGAAACTAAATTCATTTGTAATAGTGGCATTATAATATTAATATTATTTAATATTATTATTTTGATTATTTATTATTTTGATTATTTATTATTTTGATTATTTATTTTTTTAACAGTTAGAAACACAATTACTATTTTGAGTAGTTAGCGAATAATATTTTGTTTTATTGCCTCTCAGTGGTAATGGTTGAATAACTTGTGTATTTTGTGTTTTTAATGTACTTGATTTTTTTTTTGCTAAATATCTTGAATATGAATTGTGTTTAACATCTACGCCTTTATTTTCTTTTTGAGATGTTTTAACATTTATCGAAACATGGCCATGTGGTTGCGTTCTATCGCTTGCGTTGTTCCATGGTTTTTTAGTAATACTATTATTTATATCTTGTACTACATTTAATGAACTAATTACTTGTGTATAATTTGAACTTGAACTATGTAATTGATTTTGTATTGCTTTTTGAATTTGAATTGTGCTATGAGAGCTTGACGCATCTATTGGACAAACAATAGGTTTTTTATATTTAAAATTGGAATTAGTATTTGAAAAGTGAGTATCACAATTTGAGACTTGTGAAAAGGGGTGAATTAAAAATGAGGCTTTTGAATTTAAGTATATTTTATTTTGTACTGTATCACTTATATCACAAGTAAGTATATGATTATTATATACGAAAGACTTGCTGCGTATAGTTGTTTTTAATTTTGTATTGTAATTATAAAATGTGGTATCTAAAATAGGCATAATTGCTATAAATTAACATTATATTTTATATTTTATATTTTGTATTTTGTATTTTGTATTTTGTATTTTATAGTTTACTTGATAAAATTGAAATATTATTTTAATAGCATTATAAAAGTTATTAATTAAAAAATGAATACTAGTCAAAGAGTTGAAAATAAATTTATATGTACTTATTGTAAAAAAATTTATATTCGTAAAGCATCTTATAATAATCATTTAATAAAATGTAAGTTGTGTAGATTTGCTAGTAACTGTGGAAAAACTGAGACTGAATCTGAGTTTGTTAAATCTGACTCAGAAACCGAGTCTGACTCTGTTGTTAATATGGACTCTTTAAAAAAGGATTTAAATATACATAATTTATTTGCTATGGTAATAATGTTATATAATAAATATGAAAAGTTGGAAAGTGAATATACTGAATTAAAAAAATATGTTAATGTTACTAAAAATAAGATTAACATATTAGATTATTTAAATGAAAACTTTAAGCATGATTTTATGAGAGATGAAGGAACTAATATTGTAAAATTTATGGATGAATTAGTAATTGGACAAGATCAATTGGAGAAAATATTTAAATATGATTATGTTGATGGAATTTTTAATATTATTTGCGATTACATAAATGTTAAGGGGTCGTTATTACCTATTAAATGTTTTAATACTAAAGAAAATGTTTTATATATATTTGATGGAGAGTTATGGTTAATTATGGACGATGTTTATTTGCGAAAGTTTATAAAATCTTTTGACAAGAAAATTTTGACGAAATTTGTAGAATGGAAAAAGATTGCTGAAAAAACTATTGACCCAGAGATTTTTGGAGAGATTTATATTCAAAATATGAAAAAAGTAATTGGTGGTAATTATGAAAAGAAGAATCCGGCTTCTATGATTAAAAATCGGTTATATAAACATTTAAAAATTGATTTACAGAGCATTGTACGCTATGATTTTATTTAAATCTCTCTAGTAAGAAGAAAAAATTGATTTGTTTATTTTTATTTTTTATTTTTATTATTAATATTATAATTTTATTAAAGAAGTTTGTAGTGCTTAACGATGTATGCGTTTTTACTAGAAGTGCTACCATTGCCTAATGAGATTGTTGAACTTATATGTGGGTTTATGAAAGTGAATGCTGCCAATGCGATTGGTTCTTACTTTAAAACAGCTAAGCAGTCTAATGTTGCGTTTGTATATTTGGCTAATTATAAAGTTGAATATATTTCTGCGTTTTCAATATATTCAATAAGGGGCAATACTAATTATGTTGCGCATTATCTTAAAGATGAAGTAATTACTAAATTATATAATAATTTAATTATTATGTATAAATCACATTATAGTCGGGCCAATTATTCAAGAAATGCTTGGCATTGTGTGTTAAATAATATTTCACAGATTTTAATGTATTACTATAATAGATTAGCATTTAGTGATAGTTTAAAAAAGAATAATATTAATTATTATTATTTAAAAGCGTGTATTGAGTTATGGTTTAAGTTATGTCAAAAATACAATTTCTATTTAGTGTTATTTTATATTACTAGTGCTAAAAAAATTAAATGCACTATTAAGGCAATCCAATTGAGAACGCGGACTATTAAAAACTTTGCGGAGTTTAGAGTTTCGCCACTAGTTACTATGAGGTCTGATGATTATTGCAAAAATCTTTCTTATAGTAAATTAATTGCTCATCATAGTCTATTGGATCTGAATACACAAGAACGAAGGCTTTATTAGATTATTAATGTTTAGTTCTATGATGTGTATTTTTGCCATTCTTTTTCTTATGTTTTTTGGTATGTTTTTTGGTATGTTTTCTTGTATGTTTTCTGATTCTTTTTGAGCCTGCTTTAGTTCTAGTCGAAATGGAAATGGTTGCTTTAATTGCTATATTTTGTGCTTTATCAAGAAATACCTTTATTTGATCGGCTACCACCTCATTATCTACACTTGTGTTTTCTATTAAATTTCGAGCATCTCCTAAATGCGCTATTATACTATTTGTATCTTCTGGATTAGTATCTTTAGCGCTAGCCTCTAGCGAACTTGCTATTAATGCTATTCTTGACCATTTTTTATATAATATATCTAAGTTTGGATTACGACGCGCATGTCTCTGAAATTCCGATGCATATGAAAATATTTCCCTTGCGAATCTCCCCACAATGATATCGTCGTTTATACGTGTCTGCTTTGTGTGCTCTACTTCCATAGCAGCCATGCTTTGCCTTGCCAACGATGCCCGCATTCTTTGCTCCGATGCAAATTTATCAGCATATGCTTTTTTAGTTAACAAGGTTGCCTCTGCTCTAGTTGCTGCTTCTGATATTGTTCTTAGTGCTGCTTCTCTTTCGTCGTTATATATGCTTGCCAAGTCCGTCCTTGCATTAATCGCGCTAGCTGCTAATTCTGATGCGGATGCTTCTGCCTTTGCCACTTGCGCCAAGGCATCTGTTCTCCACCCCTTTACCTTGTCATGTGCTCGCCATGTTTGTCCCTGTAAATTCTTCTCGAGCTCTGCGTTTGAAAACTCTGTTCGCTGTCTTGGGGCACTCGACCATCGCTTGCCTATACTTGTTTTGTTTGTTGTTTTTTTTGGTGTTTCTGCTCGTTTTTTTCGCGATTTTTTATCTTGCGGTGGTTGTGGTGGTGGTGGCCATGGTAATCCTAATT
>Ga0209107_10000758_pt1 | contig 18379 bp, 20 predicted proteins | sample LakErihyJuly2011_2_FD_187460 | JGI IMG/M metagenome (GOLD analysis project Ga0209107, IMG submission 187460) | Freshwater microbial communities from dead zone in Lake Erie, Canada - CCB hypolimnion July 2011 (SPAdes) (version 2) | ecosystem: Environmental > Aquatic > Freshwater > Lentic >... | reverse complement strand
GGCAGGTGGATCTGGTATTGTTATAATTCGATACTCTGGAACTAATGTATTAGCCACCGGTGGCACTATTTCAACAGTGTCAAATTATGTTTATCATACATTTACAACCACTGGAGGACTTTCATTTACTGCAACAATACCCTCTTCAACAAGTACAAACTACACATCTCCTATTATACGTTATCTAATGGTCGGCGGGGGTGGCGGTGGTACAGAAGGCGGTTCAGGTCCCGGTGGTGCAGGTGGTGCAGGTGGACTTATTACAGGTACTTTTACCATAACAAATCTTAGTAGTTTATTAACAATAACAGTTGGTGCAGGTGGTACTGGAGTAACAGGTGGAAATACAACACTTGACAGTCCTTATTTAAATAAAATAGCATATGGCGGTGGTGCTGGTGGTGGCGGTGCGGGTGGTGCTGGTGGCTCAGGTGGAGGCGGTGGTGGTACTAATGGGTTTGGCAATACGGCCGGAGGAATAGCCCTGCAACCTTCGTCGGCATCAGGCGGCTATGGAAATCCTGGAGGTGGTGGTAATTACCTACTGGTAAATGGTAGTGGTGGCGGTGCAGGCGGTGCAGGATCTACTGGTGGTGCTGGCGGATTAGGGCTTTTAGTTAATACTCCAATCTCAACATATTCAAAAACGTATGCAACAGGTGGTGGTGGCGGTGGAAACGGCGAAAGCAATACTGGTAATGGAGCCGGTGCAAACAGTATTACCAACGGCGGTTCGGGTATTTCGATATTATGGGAATCATCTAATAACCCTATGCCTAGTATTATCGGTTCTCCTACTATAGTTACCACAAGTGGTTATAGAGTTTATGTCTTTACCAGTACAGGTGCATTGGTATATGGTAATTCATTAAGTAATACTAAATTTACAGATAATAGTACAAATTCATATCCAATATTATACAATGGTAATCCCTCACAAGGATCATTTAATCCGTATGCTAAAAATTGGAGTGTATATTTTGACGGAAGCAGTTATCTGTTAATACCAAATAGTGCATCATATGGCACCACTAGATTAAATTTAAGTTCTAATAGCAATTTTACTATTGAAGGCTGGGCATATTTTAATAGTGTATCGTCAGGAATGTTAATAGCACATGAATACACTATTTGGAGAATTGGAGTGTCCAGCGGGACCTTACAATATTCTCTTAGTTCGAATGGAAGTAATTATGCAGGAATAGCCAGTAGTGTATCAATGGGTACTGTAGTAGTAGGTCGCTGGTATCACTTTGCATTAGTACGTAATGGATCAACATTTACTCCATACCTAAATGGTATAGCAGGAACTCCAACTATAAGTTCGGCAAGTTTATATGGCGGTACTAATGAAGGTTTAACTATAGGTATGGGAGATACGAACAATTATTTTAGCGGATACTTATCAAACATACGTATATTAAAAGGAACTGCTGCTTATACAGCACCATTTACTCCTTCTATTAGTCCATTACCACTAGTAGAAAATACATTACTGCTAACATGTGTTAATAGTGGATTTAATGAGTTAAGTACTTACAATTGGTCAATTATACCTAAAGGAAAGCCTGCTGTTAAGAAGTTTTCACCATTTTCTAATTTTGGTTCATACAATGCTATATTAGTGGGTGGAAGTACATTCTTTAATGGTTCTACTGATTATATTAACGTAATAAGTACAAGCACCAATGTTGTACCTAATTGGACATATTTGCACAATGGCACCACTGACTATAGCATAGAAGGCTGGATATATCCTTCATCTACTGCTTCAACCATGGGATTAGTTGGAACATCAGATATAAGTAATACTGCTGTATCCGGAATGGCACTATACTTAACAAGTGGCGGAGTTTTATCGTGGGCTATGATGAATGGTTCCGCTAGTTTTCCTTTAGGTACTGTGCCTAATTCTGTTAAACCTAATTCATGGAATCATGTAGCATGTACATTTGCTAGTAGTAGCAAAACCACAACTATATATATAAATGGATTTAAATTAAGTACAACAGCAACTACTACATCGTCATTTGTTACTACTGCTGCTAGTTATCCATTAACAATTGGAAGATCTTCTGTATCTACACTTAATACATATTCGGGTTACTTATCTAATCTGAGAATATTAAAGGGTATAATATCTGATAGTGTTATTGCCTCTGGTATTAACGCAGGCTCAACTATAGAATACTTAGTAGTTGCAGGTGGTGGTGGCGCACCGGGCAGCGGCAACGGTAGAGGTGGCGGTGGCGGTGGTGGATTTAGAACAGGTACATTTATTACCACACAATCTGGTGCGATTTATACAATTACAGTTGGTAGTGGCGGCGCGGCAGAAGGACAAGGTGTAGATTCTTCTATAGTAGGTGGTGGACTTAGTTTGGTATCTGCAGGTGGTGGCGCCGCTAAGTATTTGACACACGGTAGTGATGGCGGTAGTGGTGGTGGAGCAAGTTCCAACCTTTCTGCAAAAAACGGTGGAACTGGTAATACTCCTCCTACTGTTCCTGCTCAGGGATATAATGGAGGCAGCGTAACTAGTGGTACTGGCGGCGGTGGCGGTGGTGGCGCAGGAGGTGCTGGTGCTAATACCAACGATGCCGCTGGAGTTGGTGGCCCAGGCGCACTATCAAATATAGACGGATTAGGATACTATTATGCAGGTGGTGGTGGTGGCTATTCTAACCCTGGCGCTGCGGGTGGAACTGGCGGTGGTGCTGGAACTAACTATGCAAGTAATACTTCTGGTAGAAATCTTCCAAGTTCTAACGGAAATGGCGGTATAAACACCGGTGGTGGTGGTTACACAGGCGGAGGTGGTGGTAATGGTGGTTCGGGTTGTGTTATTGTACGATATTTTGGCCCACAACGAGCAACTGGTGGTGACATTATAACAACCAATATAAGTGGATATACTGTACATACATTCCTTTCAACTGGAGTATTTGTTGATAATTCAACATCATATACTATACCACTTGCTCCTGTAGTTGCTAATTCAACTGCTACTAATTTATTACTTAATTTTACCAATTCTGTAATTGTTGATGCATCATCAAACACTGACATATACACTGACGGAGATGCGGGATTAGCATCTTCTGTTAAAAAATTCAATAACATGAGTATGTATTTTGATGGAACAACAGGAACTGGATTAATAGTAAGTACAAGTTCAGCAGTTGCGTTAGGTTATGCTAATTTTACTGTAGAAATGTGGATGTATCCATTGGCGTCATACAATAGTGGTAATGCACCTGCATTATTAGATGCAAGAACAACTGGTGATGGTGCAGGTTTAATACGTTTTGGATTTAATGGAACAACATTAACAGCAGGTCCGCAAATTGCTTGGATAGAAAATGTAACAACACTTTTAACTGCTACTGTAATACTTAATGTATGGCAACATATAGCAGTGGTTAGAAATAGTGGAGTATTAACCATGTATAATAATGGTACTACTAGTTCTAGTATTGCAAATAGTACAGACTTAATAGTTCCATTTAAGTATATTGGTAAATCATATAACAATCTATCCTGGAATGGATATATGGATGATTTGAGAATTACCAATGGTATAGCACGTTATACCACAGCATTTACTCCACCCACATACGCACCGCAACTCAAATAAGTTGACCTTAGGATTAAAGAATGTATAATTAATAGCATATGAAACTTGCTATTATAGATATAATTGGTATACCATACGATGGTAATACTGTAGATAATCAAGGACTCGGTGGTAGTGAAAGTGCAGTTACACTTATGTCCAGAGAACTCAATAAAATTGGGTTTTCAGTTACCATTTTTAATAATTGTGGAATAGATCACGCCCAGTCTGGAAATTATGATGGGGTGGTATATCGTCCGCTCAACGATCTGTCACTAAATCACGAATTTGATATTGTGATAAGTTCTAGAACAGTAATACCATTTACCAAATCTGAGGACTATCCTAAATTAAGTGATAATAGGGCCATGCCTTTCCAAAGTATGAATTTATACGATAGAATTGTTAGCAAGGCTAAAATGCGTATATTATGGATGCATGATACGTTTTGCCTAGGTGATAATCTTATAGAAGAACTTGCTGTTGAAAATCGCATTACAGATGTATTCACACTTAGCGATTTTCATTTAACATACATAGCAAACTGTCATCATGGACGCAGACGTAATTTTGAAGTATTAAAACGTAAATTGTTTATTACACGCAATGGTGCCCGCAATTATAGAAAAGAAATTGATATAAACGCCAAAGATCCAAATCTGTTTGTATACAATGCCAGTGTAACCAAAGGTATGGTTCCTTTAATTAGACAAATATGGCCACGTGTTAAAAGACAGATACCTAATGCTAAATTAAAAGTTATAGGTGGTTACTATAGATTCAGTGAGAATTCGGAACCTGATCAACAAGAAAAAGATTGGCGTATAATGTCTGTTGATCCAACTAATCAAGAACTGGGTATAGAATATACAGGCGTTATATCTCAGAAAGAAATTGCAGATATACTAACATCTGCTAGTTATATGATATATCCTGCATTATTTCCTGAAACGTTTGGTATATCGTCATTAGAAAGTTTACTATACAATACTCCTATCATTACTTGTAGATTTGGAGCATTAGAAGAAATTGCATTAGAAGGTGCATGTTATCTAATAGATTATGCAATTGAACCTAATGGACTATTTCCAGACATCAACGTTCCTGAACAAATTGATAAATTTGTAAATTTAACAATACAAGCATATCATAACAAATATCTACACCAACAAAAACAATACTACTGCAACATCATTAAAGATATAGCAGGGTGGGATAGTGTTGCACTACAATGGAAACAATTCATGGTACATAAACTAGGCGGATATTTGCCTAGAAATGAATATCGTGCTGTATCAAAGATTAATCACAAAGTGCATAAAGTATGGAATAGAAGATTTACTAATACAATTGAATTAGAAAATTATAAATCAGGTAACGAACAAAAAATTGTAGTAGTTAGTCCTTTTTATAATTGTGCTAATTATATTACTCGTTGTATAACTAGTATAGCCACACAAGACTATGACAATTACCAACACATCTTAATTGATGATGCAAGTACTGATAATAGTGTTGAGGTTATATTAGAAACATTAAAAATTCTTCCTAATGATATTAGAGATAAATTTATGGTTATATCTAATAATGAGAATTTTGGTGCTGTTAGAAATCAAGTACAAAATATTAGATCATTGGTTAGCAACGATAGCATAGTAATGCTAATTGATGGTGATGATAGTTTAATCGGTGATAATACTGTATTCTCTCATTATAATTCTATATATGACGGCACCACAGAGTTTACATATGGATCATGTTGGAGTATGGTTGATAATATTCCATTAATTAGTCAACCATACCCTGAAAAAGTAAAACAAAATAAAACATATAGAGATCATCATTTTAATTGGATATTACCCTATACACATTTAAGAACGTTTAGTAAACATCTAATTAATAATATACCCGATAGTCAATTTCAAGATTTAAATGGAAACTGGTATAAGGCCGGTGGTGATGGCAGTGTATTTTATGCATTGATAGAAGCAGCAGATCCTAATAAAGTAAAATGTATACAAGATATTGTATATAATTATAACGATGCTAGTCCATTAAATGATTACAAGATCAATGGCTCTGAGCAAACTAAAAATGCAAGAGAGATAATCAGTAAAAACAAAATAGAAAAATATTCTATTATTATTCCTACCATGTGGCGTGTTGCAGATCAATTTGTAGAATTTCTACAAACATTATGTGACTGCCCTTCGGTGGATGATATTATTATTATTGATAATGATAGTTCACAAAGACCGTTAACCACTGTATTTGCCAATGCCAAAATTAGAATATTTAACTTTGGAAAGAATATCTATGTAAATCCAGCTTGGAACTTAGGAGTTCAGTATTCAAGAAATAACAGAATATGTATTGTTAATGACGATGTTGTATTTGATACAAAAGTGTTTATCAAATTACAAGGGTTGTTATCAAGAGATGAAGGAATATTTGGGTTATATCCCGGGGTGTCGGATTTTAATCAAATTCCAGTAACAACTAAAACAATTGATATTATACCTTGGACGGGTCAACATACGTATGGGTTTGGTTGTCTTATGTTTATGCATAAGGACTCGTGGACAGACATTCCAGATGGACTTGATATCTATTTTGGTGATGATTTTATATTCAATTTACAATTAATTCAGGGTAAGAAAAATTATCTTATAACAAACATGGAACATTTTACACAATTTGCTGCTACAACATCAGATAGAAATATAACAGCAGGATTTCTAGAACGTGAAAAAATAATATACGATGGTATTAAATCACAATTGAATGACAAAATTGCTAGAGAGGCTGAACAACAAAAATGGTTAATAGAAGAAACAGCAAAAGCAATCCCTCCAACTAAGAAACGTATTCTAATTGCCATTCCTACAGCACGTAATATAGAACCAGATACTTTCAAAAGTATATATGATCTCATTGTTCCCGAAGGATACGAAACAACTTTTCAATACTTCTTTGGATATAATGTAGATCAGGTTCGTAATCTTATAGCAGACTGGGTAGTCAAGGGATTTGATTATCTATTTTCAGTTGATAGTGATATATCATTTAATCCCGATACTTTGATAAAATTATTATCTCATGATAAAGATTTTGTAAGTGGATTATATATACAACGTAAACCAGGACAGCATATACTTGAAATTTATGAACCAACTTCAACCGGTGGTGTTAGTAATATGCCTTACGGAAAACTTAAAGGCAGACCATTGGTAGAAATAGCGGGCGCCGGATTTGGATGTGTGCTTATTAAAGCAGAAGTAATGAAGACTATTGGATATCCACAGTTCGAATATCATAGTGCAATTGATCATAGTAATACTGTATCAGAAGATGTAGATTTCTGTAGGAAAGCTAGAGAAAAAGAATTTAAATTATGGGCAGATCCTAGTATATTGTGTCGTCATACAGGAAGTTTTACATATAATGTAGATACCAGTATAGAAGCCATAGAAACTGATGTAAAAGTAGATATCAAGGCAAGATTACGTGAACTTGAAAGTTACCGTTTACTTCCAATAGATCATACAAATTATCTTTTTAAATTAAAAGAGTTAGGGTTTGAACCAAAAGTTATATTTGATGTAGGAGCATCTGTATTGCATTGGACTAATGAAGCGAAGCGTGTTTGGCCCAATGCAGAATATGTGGTGTTTGATGCAGTAGAGGATTGTGAATTCTTATATGCTGAACGAGGATTAAAATATCATATTGGTTTGCTTAGTGACGAAACAGGTAAAGAATTAGATTTTTATCAAAACGATTATCATCCAGGCGGCAATAGTTATTACAAAGAAAATTCCGATGTTAATCCCGAAGCATCTAAATATTTCAATGAATCACATCGTCGCAGATTGAAATCTGTAACACTTGATGCTTTGGTTAGATTAAAACCATTACCAATTCCTGATTTAATTAAAATGGATGTACAGGGTGCTGAATTAGATGTTCTTAAAGGTTCAATAGAAACTATAAAAAATATCAAACATATTATATTAGAATTACAGGTTGTTGAATATAATAAAGGCGCTCCATTACGTGACGAAGTTATCAAGTATATGGACGAACAAGGATTTGATTGCCTTGGAATATTCTGCAATAATGGTCCAGACGGCGACTATCATTTTGTACGTAGATAACATAAATAATGGTAGTTAAAGGACTATCATGAAAAAATTTCTATTATTATTGTTGGCAATTCCCTTGCTGGCATTTGCACAAGGAAAAGTGCCAAAGAATTCAGCAACCTACGACGCACAGATCCTGCGTGTCACTGACGGAGACACTGTGGTTATTGCTGCGCCATTCTTACCAGCACCATTCAAGCCAGAATTGGCTATTCGTGTGTTTGGTGTTGATACTCCTGAAAAAGGACATAGAGCAATGTGCCCAAGTGAGGCACGACGTGGTGAAGAAGCAACAGCATTTACTAAAAATGCTATTAATCAAGCAGTTGCACAAAGTGGTAAGTTCCAAGTTACAATGTACGGTTGGGACAAGTTTGGCGGCCGCGTCTTAGGTGATATCCTAATTAATGGTCAGAGCCTACGTGCTGGATTGATTGCCAATGGCTTTGCCCGTGAATATTACGGTGATGCTAAACAAAGTTGGTGTCAATAATGTACAACGAATATCCAGTATATCCAGAGGATGATGGTACGGACAGACCCCGTAACCCATATAGTCCAGCATAGAACACCTACCTTAGGTTCCGTTGGAAGCCACGGCAAAGGCGTCCGGATGAATAAGACTGCACCCCGTTAGTGTGCGCCGGAGAAAGTCACCGGCAACTAAATACATATTATGAAGATTACAGAGTTACTAACCGAAGGTCGTGAATCTAAAGAAACATTTGTTGATATGTTTAAAAAGTTTCTTCCCTTGGCTATGGAAATCTTAGAAATTGATAGACTACCTAAAATGAACTTTGAATCTGATATAGAGGCAGGTGGACAACCAAGTTTTGGTATGTATGTTAATGATGAAAAAACTTTACATGTGGCTATACTTAATCGACATCCTGTAGACATTTTACGTACAGTAGCACACGAATTAGTTCATTTTAAACAAGATATACGTAATGAACTCAATGATGAAAGTGGTACTACTGGTAGTCCTGAAGAAAATCAAGCACATGAGATAGCAGGTGTTATTATGCGTCACTTCAATAAACGCCATCCTGAATTTCTACGTAGCCAACCAATCTAAAGAGTCGTAAAAAAGCCCCGATCTAATGCCGGGGCTTCTGGACTACGTCCTATATATTTTTATTATATTATTTTTTATATGTACTACCAGCATTAACAAATGAATACATTTTTTCTGCTGTCTCTAGAACTTTATCAAGTCCCGGAAATTCTGGCATATCTATTCTGGTGACAACTTGTCCAGTTTTTTCGTCCTTGGCAACTGACATTTCCCAGCCGCGAAACTTAGAGTGATATTCTTCACTAACTAGTCCTTTAGCCATGTCTAGAATGTCTGTACGGATTTCATATCCGTTCTTGTTGAATTTTACTTCAGGTGCTTTAATTGTGTTTGACATAATTTTCTCCTTGTGTGTGTATGTCTTAGGCAGCGGCTGTTTTGCTACGTGTAGTCTTAGCCTCGACTACTTCTTCATTCTTAGGAAACCATTTACCAGCAATGGAATCCATAGAATACTTTGCAATGTCAGTAAAGTTATGTGCTAACATTTTAGCAAATTCAGTCTGAGCATCGATATAATCGTGTGCAGCCTTGTTCAGCGTGGGATCAGTGATGATCTTATCTGTTAGGCCTCGCTTGGTTTCTTGGAACGCTTCGATATGTGCGTCAAGTGTTAGATATGGTGCGAACATTTTATTAAACATTTTTTATTTCCTCTGTGTTAATGTGTATCAGTATATTATACTGTATTGTTATTTATATTGCAATTTATATGAGCAATTAAATCCAGCCTTTAAAGTCTTGCATCATAAGACGTTGGGCACCTTTGTGATCACCGTTACGTGCCATATTTGCAGCAGTATTGGCCTGAGCCATTGCACCAAAAAAATTGTATATTGCTTTTACTATTTTCATGATTACCATCCCTTACCTGTTTGTTGCAACTCAAATTGGCGAGTTAAGCGATCTATATCACATGAATTTTTTGGTGCATGTCTGACAATGTATTCCTCTAATGCGGAACTGTAAGTTTGTGGCTTACTAAAATTCTGAAACATCTTGTGAAAGTATTCAGATAATTGATTTAACATATTTTTCTCCTGTTTGTTAAAATATTGTAGAGACTCAGTGTTTTCACTAATAGTGTTTCTACTGAGTATTTATTAATTATAATAGGAACGATGCTGCAATGCAACATTTTATAATACTTTATTTTACCAAACATCTATGTTATAATTTACTAAATACCACTAACAAGGATACTATCTTGAAAAGAGCAACTCGTAGTCTATTAGAAGAACTCAATTCCATATCGGAAAAGAAAAATAGTGAAGCCATAATTGAAGCTAGGGCCACACACGTTATTGACAGTGCAATCAATTTGTTAGCACTTATTAAAGAAAACTTTTCTCCAGAAGATGCATATGAATTAGAACGTAGACTAATAAACAGTATAAAAGGTGGTGACTCTAGTAAGTTTACTCGTAGTATACGTAAGTTACGTGATAACAAAGAAACTGCAAAACATCTAAAAATTATTGAAGGTGATGTCAAAAACGACGATTAATTAGCCATTTGGGCAATTTTTTTCTAATCGAGATAAATAAAAACATACAAAGTTTCATGGGGAAACTTAAAAACAAGATTAGGAGAATTTAAAATGGCAACAAGAGCATTAAAAGTACACGGACGAGTAGTAGCTGGATCTTTTTTCAGCGGTTATCAACCATTGGTTATTCAAATTGCTGAATCAAACGTATTCACAGTTGATACAATTGGTGCTGATGGTGGAATTACAGAAGGCGGTTATTCTAAAGCAGTTAAGGCAGTACAAGCATTAGGCAGCGTATTACAGATTAGCTCACAAACTAATAGCAACATCTGCTTCATGGTTGATGAGCCAACATTCAATATGGGTCGTGGCGCAACTACTACTGGCGCATTTGGTGCATTGCATGATGCATTAGTTGATGCTGTAGGTGCTGGTACATACACCGTTACTACAAACTCAGCAACCCGTGCTTTAACACCAGCGGGTGGATACACACTAGCCTAATATTAATTAGGTACTATGAAGAAAGGGAGTTTCATAACTCCCTTTTTTTATGACTAAAATTGCTAAATATAAACATTAAGGAGATTTCAAAATGGCAGGAGCTACCAAAACACATGAAACGCTAATTGCACCAGCATACAAGAATGGTGTTACATTACAATTTTTAACAATCACATTTCCAAATGCAGATCTAACAGCCAAGTTAGGAAGAGTAGCAGGTGTACAAAGCCCAGTGGTACAAGCATTAGATGCTGTTGCTAAATTAGCCAGTATTGAAATTATTGGTACTCCGATATACAATACTACTACAACATTGAGTATTGCTGTAGCAGCATTAGGTGGGGCATTTGGTACAGCAGACTATGACAGTGATAATGATACTGAAACATTTGCATCGGCCTGCCAACAATCAATAGTTGCAATTGCTACCAGCACAGGTGCGTTACAAGGATATTCTAACACTGTTACAACAGTGGCAGCAGAAATACGCGGTGTCGCACTTTAACATTAATTAAAGAATAAAGAAGGAAGTTTTTTAACTTCCTTTTTTTTATGACATAAATATATTATATAGGTATATTATGCAAACCATTGAAATAAAAACTTTAATAGATATTACAAACACCAACGTCGCAAGACCCAATCAAGGAACGCAACTTGAGCACGATCAACATAGGAATTTTGTTACATTAAAACAATGTCTTGAATTAAGGTCAAACATCATGTATGACTTTTCTCCTGATATGATTGTTATAGATATTAAAGATTTAGGATTTGGATCTAAACACAAAGGCAAACATGCTGTATGGACATTTAGATTTAATCCTGAAAGAACAGGAGTATATGTTAATGATAAAGACGAATTAGGATCCTTGTTAGAAGATATACAAGGTGTTCCGTTTATTGAAAAGTTAACAGAAACGATAAATATCGAGAAGGCCATTTTCGAACTAATAGATGCGTCTTCCAAGAATACAGTCATCAAGGCAATCAAAGGCACAATTTAGGCAACTAGTTGGAAATTCGTACACCCTAAAGGAGAGACCTTAGATGGCAACAGCAACACTTGCTACCGTTCCAGAACGTGTTAGCGTATTGGAAACAAAAGTAGATAACATTGAAGAAAAGATCGATGATCTTAAAGTTGATGTTAAGGATATGCATGATTGTCTAGATAAGACACGTGAAAGTATCATGGATCAACTTGCTGTAATGCATCAAGCAAATGTTGATCAACACAGTGATATGGCGGGTAAAATTAAAGACCTTGAGCAATTTAAAACAAAATGGGTATATCTTAGTGCAGGTGCAATAGCAGCATTAGGTTGGGTTACAGCACATAGTGAAACATTAATTGATTTGTTAAAATAATATGCGAATATCAGAATTAGTTGAAGCAGTAGCACCAATAGGAACTACAACAGATCAAGTTGGTACTAATGGCTTGCCTCCTACAACACCAGGTCAAACATCACCACCGGGACAACCTCCTACAACACCGGGGCAAACACCACCATCAGGACAACCTCCTACAACACCAGGTCAACCATCACAGCCTACTTTGGGTAATCAACAACCAAATGCAACGACTGCTGCTCCATCTAAACCAAGTCCAGAAGTGCAACAAGATATGAAATCTATGTCTGATCAATTTAATGCATTAAAATTAAAATATGATGAGTTACAAAAACAAATTCTTAATCCTGCTGTACAAGTATGAAAATAGGTCAGTTATTATCAGGTATGCACATTGTTCTCACTAATGAAGAACTTTCCTTTGTTGATAGACATAATGATAGCGTATCTATTACTAGTTTGGATGAGCACGACCAATGGTTGGCTCAGAACCTTGTCCGTAAAGGCATTTACGCAATAAGTAAAGATAACCAAACTATAGTAAAGAAATTAGATGAAACAACTGACTGATGATGTCTATTTAAAAATAGAACAACTGAGCAAAGACGTAAAAGAAAAATTGCGACATAAGGGTATTATTGTACCTTTAAAAAGTAAAGACGGATCTATTAATGTAGGACATTATTCTATTAAAAAGAAAAAAGATGGATTTTATTGTATATTAGATTTTGAAAAAGAAATATTAATAGACATGATAAACTTACCACAAACAGCAGCGGTGCTGGCTAACCAATTAGCATTGGGTAAATTAACCGATTCTGATCTATTAAATGCTGATAAAGGGTATGGATATGCATTATTTGACGAAGAATTGCATGTTAAATTAGCAGAAAAAAACATACAATCAAAGTTGTTTGATCGTGCAGATGTAATGACTACTAAATCTAAAATTGCCCGCTATAAAAAAGAAGAATATAAACGTACAGTAGTCAGAGGATTTGACAAACTGATACGAATTGGCTAAATAAGACTATAAATCTTTCTGGGATTAATTATGAAAACAAGTGACTTTACAATTCCGCTAACCAGCAAAAAACTAAACGAAAACATGAGCAAAATGTTTGGTGTTCGAGTTAAGTTAGAAAATTATTCTAGAGAACAACTAGAAGATATGCGTAATAGATTACGCACCCGCGTTTTCCAACAGGAAGGCTCAGCAGGGATTAATGATCTGCTAACCAACGAAACATATCAAAAAGACAAGGCCATGTTGGACTTGCTTAATACAAGGATTAAAGAAATGCTAGGCGAAGACATCAAAAAATTACGTGACAAAATGGACCAACTAAGCGAGGCCAAAAAAGGTGTTCGTGATGTTAAACATACTAAAAAAGCCAAAGGCGCTATGGCTGACAAAGACTATGACGGTGACGGCAACGTTGAAACAGGCAAAGACGAAGTCATGGGTAGCCGTATGAAGGCTGCTAAGAAGGCAGGCAACATGCAAGAAGTTAAAATGTCTGATCTACCAAGTAGAACAGTTAAAGGCAGTTCATATGGTAATCAATCTGATTATAAGAAGCCACCGGAAGATGCACGTCGTCCAGCAAAGACAATGCCTGCTAAAAAAGACAAGAAGCCACTAGGCGAAGCCGGCAAGCATTCTAAGGACTGCGATTGCAAAGAGTGCATGAGTACCATGGAAGGTAAAAAATCTAAACCAGACTTTCTAGACATAAACAAAAATCGCAATAGAAAAGAGCCAATGAAAAAAGCAGTTGCTGACAAGAATGCAGGCCCTCAGAAAGGTGTAAACCCATTTGCTAAAAAAGATGAGAAGACAGGAGCAGCACCTAAGAAAGGTGTAAACCCATTTGCTAAAAAAGATGAGAAAAAGAAAGTTAAAGAGGCTTTCAGTACATTCAAACATAATGTTCAATTTGTTAATGAAAGTTTAGGCTATCTATTGCAAGAAGATGAAGAAGGTAAAGCTAAGGCCATTACCGCAGCAGGTGATATGGTCAATGACTTTACCAGTTGGATGCAACGTGTTGGTCAATATCAAACTAAGACCATGATTGAATTAGCCGATGCAATCAAAGCAGACTTTGGAGCGCAAGAAGCAGAAGCATTCAAGGCATCAGTTGGCCCGGCACTATCTGCTACACTCGAGACACTAACTCAACAACGTGAAGCAGTAAGTGGTGCTGTAGCAACATTAGCAGGTGAGGCTACTCCAGATGCAGCAATGGGAATGGAACCAGAAATGCCTCCAGAACCAGGTATGGATATTGGTGCACCTGATGCAATGAATCCAGCACCGGGCGGAGATGAATTTGGTGCAGCAGATGCAGCAGCAGGTATGGGGACAACTGGTCGTGAAATGCGTGAAAGTAAGTTTGCTCGCAAATTGGCTGAATCACATAGTATCATGAACTCATTGTCAAAATAATGAGATTATTTGAAGTAGATCTTGGATCGGCCAGAGATGTTCTGGCCGTATTACAAGGTAAGGCCAATAGTGCAGATAAATCATCTACATTACCTTTTTCTGTAGTAATGAATATCTTAAAACCATTTGGTCTAGGAATAAGTACACCGGATGGATTGATAGCACTTAAAAATGCAGTTGATCCAGCAGGTGATGTTATTTCTGATGTATTAGATGATGGTACTGTATTACTTAAAACTAAAACAGTAAATCCAAACAAAGATAAAGCACAACCTGCGCCAGGCACAAGTCCAGCCGTTGATGCCATGGCATCTAAGAATGCCAAAACTATAACCAAATAGTTGCTATACTGATTGTTAAGTGTTATAATTAACACTATATGACAACAACCTATACTCCTCCTGCGTTCGTTGAACGTTTCCAATACAAAAACTGTGTTCAAATTAATGATCCAGTGACTCGTAAAAGAGTTTATCGAACACCCGATGGTGAAAAGTTACCTAGTGTAACTACTATATTAGGTGCTACTAAAGATCAAACTCATCTTAACGCATGGCGTAATCGTATCGGACACGATAAGGCACAGCAAATTACTACAGAGGCAGCAGGAGTTGGTACAGCAATGCATGCCAATTTAGAAAGATTTTTAATTGGTGAACAAAGACAGCCAGGCAGTAATCCTGTACATGTACAGGCTAATAAAATGGCTGACATCATTATTGAAAACGGTCTTAGTAAAATGAGTGAAGTTTGGGCCATGGAACAAAGTCTTTACTTTCCCGGACTATACAGTGGTACTACTGACCTAATTGGTGTTTATCAAGGTAATCCGTGTATTGCTGATCACAAACAAACTAATAAGCCTAAAAAAGCAGAATGGGTAGATGACTATTACATTCAACTTATGGCCTATATATTAGCACATAATGAAGTTTACGGTACTGACATTAGAGAAGGACACATTTTCATGTGCAGTAGAGATTTGCAATATCAACAATTTACACTAGAACCCAAAGATTTTAATAAATGGCAAGATGCCTGGTTAACCAAAGTTGAAGAATACCATACCCTGATTAAGTAGCCCTTTCATGATAAATATCCCATAGTGAGGATATTATTATGGCCGTAGTGGAAATCAGTAGAATACAAGTACGTAGAGGGCAAGAAAATCAAACTGGTGTTCCTGCATTAGCAGGCGGAGAATTTGGTTGGGCCGCTGACACCGAACACCTATTTATAGGTCTACGTAGGGACGACGGTGGTGCAAGAGATGCAAATGTTAGGATACTAACTGAAAACGATCTTGTAAATTTTTTCAATATAAATCAAACATTAGACTCTACTTACTATACATATAGAAGCGAAACGTCAACTGGATTAATTAATGGAATTACTTCCCCTCCGGGCTCCTATACTCCTTATCAGCGTTTATTAAGAAAAAAAGTAGACGACATTGTTAGTATCGCTGATTTTAATGTCAACGGAATTGGTAACGAAACTGATAAAATTCAAAAAGCCGTAGATAATTTATTTTTAGATCCACTTAAAGATTCTAGCGATTATGGATTAACTTCTGCCAAGGTATTGTATTTTCCAGCAGGTACATATAATATAGATACATCTATATTTTGTCCAGCATATACTACCATTGTAGGTGAAGGTATAGGAAAAACAATTATTAATGTAATATCAGATGCAGTTCATGCTTTCCAAACTGTAGGGTCTGATGCCGCCTCCGAAGGACGTACTACATTTGATGATGGAATTAGTTCTGGAATTGATCAACCTAATTTTCTTCATATTGAAGGAATGACTTTAAAATTTGATAACACATTCACTAATGTGGCCAATGCATATAGTTTGATCAGTATTGACTGTTCTGAAAATGCTTTAATAAAACGTGTTAGATTTAACGGTAATCATGTGCCCAATGATGGTGCAACAGAGGAATATTCAGGGATTGACATTCGTGGAAACGGTGCATTAACTGTTTCATCTGAAAATGTTCTAATTGATAATTGTGTGTTTGATGGTTTATATAGTGGTGTCAAATCAAATTATGATATAATAAACACTGTTATACAAAATTCTAAATTTTATAATTTAATACGCGGTGTTAATTTTAATGACCCAAAAGATGCAGGTGCTGATGTTGGTCCAAGATATGCTCGTATCATGAACAATAGATTTGAAGACATTGAACAAGAAGGTATATATATTGGAGATAACGGATCACCCTTGGGTACTTATAATATCAGTATGAATAATCAATTTTATAATGTAGGTAATTCCAGTGGAGATGAAAGTACACAGGTAACTCCTGTTATAACTTTTATCAATGATACTAATGCGTCTATTAATGATTATTTTGATAGGCAAGAATGGGAAAATAAAAATACCACAATAGGAATATATAAACCGTTAATAGGTGGAAAAGCAGTTATAGATAGTAGCAGTCCTTCATATGCTGTACTCAATCCCAGTGTTGATACAAAGTTATTTAAATTTCCATTTACTAATACATCACAACATTTAAATATAAAATACATAATATCATGTACTAATACTCAGATTAACAGAGCAGGAACACTTGAGATATTTGTAGCGGCTGATGTATTATCATCTCAACAAGGTTATATAAATGATAATTATAGTTTTACCAGTCTGTTAGATGGAGCAATTGAGTGGACAATAACTTTTAACGGTAGTTATTATGAACTTAGTGTGTTGCATGGAATTGCTGATGTATTAGAAATTGAATACCAAACTAAATTGATGACCTAAACTATGTTTAACCAACCTGTTGACAAAAGACTAACAGAGTGGAGAGAACACAGAAGACTATTGGATAACTGCTTTGATCCGTTACAGGCAGTTTGGGACTTCTGGCAACCTGCTCCATACATTCCACATAACAGAGATATAGATCCATATTATCAACAAAAATGGCCAACACCTTGGGAAATTATCGAATCAAACAGATATGATGATTTTACTAAAGCATTAATGATCGGTTGGACTCTTAAATTGACAAAAAAATATCAGAATAGTAAGATAGAACTCAAATCAATGGTTGATTCTAATCGCACTAAAGAGTATAATGTAATATGCATAGATGATGCTTGGGTGCTAAATTATGACGACGAAGGACCAGTTTCTAGTTCAAAAATAAATGATAGATTTAACCTTGAAAATGTAATTGAACTTACAAGTCCCAGGTAAATATCACCTAAGATAACAAAAAGGTATAATAATGATAACAGTAGTTAAGCGTAATGGAAATCGTGTATCCATGGACATAGAGAAAATACAAAGACAGGTAGCATATTCCTGTAAGGGTATCGACGGCGTTAGTCCTAGTATGATTGAAATTAAAGCACAAATAGAACTACACGATGGAATGACTACTAAAACCATAGATGAACTATTACTCAAGGCTATGGTTGATTTGGTTGACGAAACAGAGAATCCAGAAATTAATAATGTAAACTATCAATATGTAGCAGGCAAACAACGTGTTAGCATGTTACGTAAAGAAGTTTATGGACAATATGGTCCTCCTTCTTTATATGACATTGTAAAGAAAAATGTTGAACTAGGAATGTATACTAGTGAACTATTAGATTGGTATTCTAAAGAAGAATGGGATATTATTGATCTGTTTATTGATCATGATAAAGACGAAACATACACTTATGCCGCTATAGCGCAGTTATGTGAAAAATATCTAGTA
>Ga0209107_10000753_pt1 | contig 18467 bp, 18 predicted proteins | sample LakErihyJuly2011_2_FD_187460 | JGI IMG/M metagenome (GOLD analysis project Ga0209107, IMG submission 187460) | Freshwater microbial communities from dead zone in Lake Erie, Canada - CCB hypolimnion July 2011 (SPAdes) (version 2) | ecosystem: Environmental > Aquatic > Freshwater > Lentic >... | reverse complement strand
ACCCGTATATTTTCAATAAAGTTGTGTAAGTGATAAACCACCACTATTTCTGCATCTTTTTGATCGGGATAATTTACGCCACACAAATCGGTTAAAAAAGTAAAGCCCAATTCATCATACAAAAATTGAATTACTTTTAAATTATTGGCAGCCAATGTTTCAAAAGATAAAATGTCAGTATCCGTTGCAAAAGTAGAAACCTGATCACCGAATTTTTCTACTAATTTTTCTTGAATAAATATATTGGTTAAAGCCATGTTTTTGAAAATAGAGGGTTATATTATTGAATGCCGTAGCTATTTAACAAGGCTTTGTACTGTTCGCTATTACGACGACGAATACTTTCTTGACCCACTAAGTCTTGAATTTTCATGAAGCCATCTATAATTGCTTCTGGTCTTGGAGGACAGCCAGGAACATAAACGTCCACAGGTATCACTTGGTCAATTCCTTGAAGCACACTATACGTATCAAATATGCCGCCACTTGATGCACAAGCACCCACTGCAATTACCCAACGTGGCTCGGCCATTTGCAAATACACTTGTCTTAATACGGGTGCCATTTTTTTAGCAATGGTTCCCATCACCATTAATAAATCACACTGGCGTGGAGAAAATCCTACACGCTCCGATCCAAATCGCGCTAGATCATAGTGAGAGGCCATTGTAGCCATAAACTCAATACCACAACATGAAGTGGCAAATGGCAAAGGCCATAAAGAATTTTTACGCGCTAACCCTACAACTGAACTTAGTTGTGTAGCAAAAAAACCGTCACCCCCAATTCCATCTGGAGCTGGTGCCATAGAGATAGCGTCTGCTATTTCGGCTTCTTTTGGATGAATATTAAATCTTACTGGACGCATATTTTATGCTTTGAATTTTTTAAATAATTAGTCTTCCCATTTTAGGGCGCCTTTCTTAATAATATATATGAATCCTACTAAGAAAAAGAAAACAAATAAAATCACTTCCATAAATCCACTCCAACCTAAACTTTTAAAATTTACTGCATATGGATAAAAGAAAATTACTTCTACATCAAATAGAACAAAAAGAATTGCAATTAAAAAATACTTAATAGCCATGGGTGATCTTGCGTCACCATGTGTTGGAATACCACTTGCAAAAGTCGCTAATTTATCGTCGGTTTTACGGCTTGGCCCTAAGAAGCTCGAAACCAAAATCATGAAGGCAACAAAGCCAGCTGCGAATAGCAATTGCAGGGCAATAGGCAAGTAATTAGCGGCATTATTTGTTTCGTTTGCAGACAGCATTAATTGCATCCAATTCATTCGATTGTTTTTGGTGCCGCAAAAATACGCAAAGGATAGCACCTAGCACGAAAAACTCCCCATAAATGGGGAGTTTTTTTATAATTATTTTAGGAAGCGAACTAATTCTTTTTAACAGGCTTCGCTGGCTCAGCTTTTGCAGGAGCCTTTTCTTCGGCTGGCTTTTCAGTAGTTGGCTTGTCTGCCACTTTTTTAATGCCTTTTTGTATGTCTGCATTTTTTTGGAATAGCTCTCTATACTTAAGCATATTGGCATCTCCAGGTGCTAATTTCAAGATTTCATCACACATTTCAACTGCTTTATCAAAGGCTTTTAGGTCGTTGAAATAAACTAACATTTGACTAAAATTGTTAATCAGTTTTTGCTGGTTATTAGGAACATCCTTCAACAAATACTGACTATTTAGGTTTAAAGCTTCTAAATACATGTTTTTAACGGCTCCAGTATCCAATAAGGCGGCTGCATTAATATTAAATACATAACCTCTTGGCTTTTCTGGAAAGGCTGTGATATACGCTTTAGCAGCTACATCTGCAGCAAGGCCGTCTTTTGCATTCAATGCAAAGCTGGCAGTTTTGAAATAATAAAACTCATCTTTTACGCCGTTTAGGGCCGCATAGCGCTCAAACCATTTAGAAGCATCACTATACATATTAGATTTTTCAAACATTTCATATCCTAATTTGTAAAATCTAAGGGCACTCTTTTTATTGGTAGGATCTGCCGCAATGGCTCTTTCCAAAATTGAAGCAACGGTTGATTGCGCACCTGCAAATTTTGAAATCACCTTTACTGCCAAGTCATAATCCAGTGATTGGATGATGTCAGCAGGCTGGGTATTGATAAATTGCTCTATATACGTTCTTGCCGAAGCCGAATCTCCAGTACGGTCATAATTGTAAGCCAATAAAACGGCAACACGAGGATAAGCCTCAATACCAATGCTGTTCTTTAACTCAAGCGCTTTTGCCAAAGAAGCATCATATTGTCCTACTTGGAACAAGTAATCGGCATACAAATAATCAAATGAAGGATCTTTGTCTGCGTTTTGTATAAATAAGTCTAGATTTTTTCTAGCTCTTGCAGTATCCAAAGTGGCGAAGTAGTTATACAATGAAACATATACCGGCGCCATACCAGGATCAATCTCAATTGCTTTCTGATAATTCTCTTCAAAGCGTTCTTTATTGCTTTGGCTTTGGTAGATTTTACCAATCTTATAATATGGAAAAGGATTTCTAGGATCGCGCTCTGCTGCTTTTATGAAAGCAGTTACCGCATTGCCTCCAGCACTATCGCCACCCACTTTTAAATGGTTAATCCCTAAATACATATATAAATTCGGATTGATAGGTTGTTCGCCATATTCCGAAATCAAATCATTTAATTTTTGAACCGCGTAACGGTGATTGCCTCTATTCATAGGTAGTTCAGCGAATACACGACCAATCGCATTAATAATTTCAGGATTATTTTTGTTCCTATTTTTACCGCTCGTTATTTTAGAAGTGGTGATTGCTAATTCTAAATTGTTTCTAATTAAATTAACATCAACGTTTTCTAAATATTGAATATGCGCCATGCCTACTAATAACCATGGGTCACTTCCTTTTGCTTGCAAAGCTTGCTGATAAAGGGCTTTTGTTTCGGCGATAGAAGCAGGGGTTGAGATACCATTATAGTTTTGCGCTAACATTGCTTGCCCTAGCCAGAAAATAGTTTCTGGGTCAGTAGGATTTTTCTTATACTCCGCAGCGAAAAAACCAAGTGCTGATTTATTTTTTTCGTAATGCAATAATTTAATTCCTTGTGCTAAAGGAGAAGGAACAACCTGTGCTTGTAATCCAGTTACTAAAAAAGCAACACTCATCATCAAAAAAGCCAATTTTCTCATCGCTTGTTTTTTTATTGTTAATATAACGATCCAATGCTCAAAAAAAAGAAAACCCCCGTCTCACTATTTGAGAACGCTAAAAATATTAATTTTTTTGCAAGAAAATATTAATATTTTATGAATAATTACTAAAATCTGTTAGTATTCGGTTAATCTTGTATTAGATCACTTTTCGTTTGTTTAAATTCATCTTAACAGGCACTAGGAAGGCGCGATGAAAGATTTTTTGTCCATTTTCAGAACTCATATAGTTCAACAAACCTGAACCTAAACCCGGGGCATTTTCTTTTAATATGTAATATAATGGTAGGGACAAAGAATACTCCCCTTTGCTGATGGTGGATTGCGAGGGTTGCGCAAACAAACCCTTCTCAGCACATAAAGTACATTCTAACATTGCTGTTTTAACATATTTCCTTTCTTCGGCCTGCTTGGGATCCAAACCATCTCCAATCCAGCTTAAATCTAAAAATCCCATGGCCTCAGGATGTGTTTTGATATAATCAATCACCCCCTTGCTGCCTTCTGCTGAAACTACATTTTTTCCAAAAGGCGCTTGCTTCGTTAAACTATCTTTTAAAAAGCGAACCACCCCGGTTAAATGATTGCCATCCATCACTACGGTTTGTGGATTTGTTCCTAGTAACCGGTCTTTTAAATCGTTCAATGTAAATAAAGAATCTTTAGCATCCTTATGTACTAAAATAGCAATGGCACTATAGGCCAATATGCCATAAGTTGGAGTGAACCCCAGCTGATTTTTAAAAGACGCTTCTTCCCTTTTATCCAAGCCTCTTGTAATAAATATCATGCGCGTACTATCGGAGGTAAAGTCCTTTAAACACTCAATTTCAGACTTATAGTCCACGAGGAAATTAGCTTTTGGATTTAAGGACTTAAATACCTTAATTTCTTCTTCTAAAATAGGCTTAAAACTTTCTTCTGCTGAAATGCGAATGGTCCCGGCAGTAAGGGTATCCTGCGGAGCGTACTGTTTTTTATTACTACAAGAAAAAACAAATACTAAAAGGGTAAATGCAAGTAAAAATTTGCGCATAACATTATCTTAATTAAGTAAACCAATTCTTTGAAACCATTACAAATTTAATAGTCTCTTTGAAAGCCTCTATACAATCTAAATCCTCCATAAAGTAGACAAATACAGCCAAATATAATCCGCCATTCATTGTCTAAATTAATGACCTGATCAAGGTGAAAGTATTTAGCCGCAAACATCACCACTGCAAAGCCAAGAATCAAGGCTGCCATGGTAAAGTCATAAATACCTCTAAAAATTCGATAGGTTTTTTCTGATCTTTCTCTTTTGGGATTAAAATCGGACATATTACATTGATTTATGAGGCAAATTAATCAATTATATAGGATGAATTTAAAAATTTATCTTTATGGTCAAATTGGACAGCATGAGCAAACCATCCTTACCGCAGGGCACTCGAGATTTTAACGCCAATACGGTACAAAAACGTCAATATATATTCCAAACCATTCGTGGAGTGTTTGAATTATATGGTTTCCAGCCTTTGGAAACACCTGCTATGGAGCAACTTGAAACATTGATGGGAAAATATGGCGATGAGGGTGATAAGTTAATTTTTAAGATTTTAAATAATGGTTTAGACAACCCTCAAAAACGTACACAAATTGATGAGGGCTTTGAAAAAGTATTGGATGGCAAAAACAGTACCGCAATTACAGAACGTGCTTTACGTTATGACCTAACCATTCCTTTTGCAAGATATGTAGCCATGAATCATGGGCAATTAACTTTCCCTTTTAAGCGTTATCAAATACAACCTGTATGGAGAGCAGACCGTCCTCAAAAAGGAAGATACCGCGAGTTTTATCAATGTGACGCGGACGTGGTGGGAAGTGATAGTTTAATTAACGAAGTGGATTTATTAGCGATATATGTGACTGCTTTTGAGAAATTAAATTTACCTGTTGAAATAAAAATAAACAATCGAAAAATTTTATTGGGATTGGCACAGGTATGTGGTGGTGAAGAAAAATTAATTGACCTCACTATTGCCATTGACAAATTAGATAAAATTGGCTGGCAGAAAGTAAAAGAAGAATTAAATAATAAAAATTTTACTTCAGTACAACAGGAAATGGTAGAACGTTATTTAAATATTAGCGGTACAAATACTGAAAAAATAAATGCACTTACATTATTATTAGGAGATAATGAAAATGGACGAAAAGGAATTGAAGAATTAAATTATGTTTTAGATTATCACGCGTCTACCGGCATGAACAAGCACTTCGTTGCTGATTTTACTTTAGCAAGAGGTTTAAATTATTATACAGGACTCATTTTTGAAGTAAAAGCCTTGTATGCGGAAATGGGTAGTATTGGCGGTGGTGGCCGTTATGACGACCTTACCAGTTTGTTTGGCGTACCTAATATACCTGGCGTAGGCATTAGCTTTGGAGTAGACCGCATCTATGATGTACTAGAAGAAAAAAGTCTTTTTCCTGCCAGTATAGAACAGAACACGCAGGTTTTATTTTTTAATTTAGGGGAAGCCGAGGCAAAAGTAGCTTACGCACAAATGCTTATATTAAGAGATAAAAAAATTGCTTGCGAAATGTACCCTGAAAAGAGCAAATTTGACAAGCAATTTAAATATGCTGAGAAAAAAGGAATTCCCAATATTTTAATTATTGGAACGGACGAGGTCTCAAAACAAGAATGTACCATTAAGCATTTGGCCACTGGTAAACAAACTACTATTTCATTAAATGATTTAGCAGGTTTTCAGTTTTAAAAAGCTTAATTAGTTTTCTAATTTCGCTGCCCAAATTTGATGTTGAAACTCTTCTTCCTTCGTTCCTGAAATGGAAGGAGTTGATTCCTTAGTGCCCACAAGGTCATTGCCTTGAACACTGATTGAAACTGATTCAACTTCTTTATTTGCTGATCTTTTAAAAATTACCAACGCGTCATATGCTGCTAAATAAAATGTATCCGTTCCCTTTTGCTCTAATGGAACAGATCCCATAGCAGAATTAATTACTAAAGCATCTTGCTCAATAGTTAAAGTCACTTCTGCAACAGGGCTACCGGCTGCAAAAACATATTTTCCTAAATAATCCTTCAAAGGACTTGTTTGCGCATTCACCACTGTCATAACGCCTAACATTACAACAATCATTAAAATTAATTTTTTCATATTGAGTTTTTGAGAAAGTGAATTTAAAACGTTTTTTTGACCCCACAAAAAGAATAAATTGTTATCAAAATGTATAAAGTATCTTTGCATTATGGAGAAGACAAGACCTAATATAAGACATGTAGAAGTGTCTGAAATTGAACGTTTTATCGCAAATGTGGGCGAAAGGCCTTTTAGAGTAAAACAAATTGTAGAATGGTTATGGCAAAAACATGCCCATAGCTTTGACGAAATGACCGATCTAAGTAAGGATTTACGCAAACAGTTAGTGGAACACTTTACGTTTCCCGCGCTGCAAATTGATGTTACCCAACAAAGTGAGGACGGTACTTTAAAAACTAGGTTCCGCACTTTTGACGATCACTTAATTGAAGGGGTGTTAATTCCTACTAGTGAAAGAAAAACGGCATGCGTTTCCTCGCAAATTGGTTGCAGCTTAAGTTGTAAATTTTGTGCAACAGGTACCATGGATCGCAAAAGGAATTTGAACTTTGATGAAATTTATGACCAAGTCGTTTACATTAATCAACAGAGTGAAGCAACCCATGAAAAACATTTAAGCAATATCGTATTTATGGGTATGGGAGAGCCGCTGATGAATTATCACAATGTTTTAAAAGCCATAGAGAAAATTACGTCACCCGAGGGTTTGGGTATGAGTGCAAAACGTATAACGGTTTCAACGGCAGGATTGGTAAAACAAATTAGACAACTAGGGGACGACGGAGTTAAATTTAAATTAGCCATTTCCTTACATGCGCCTAACGACAAAAAGCGAAACGAAGTAATGCCTATTAATGAAAGTAATAATATTAAATCATTGGTGGAGGCGTTAAATTATTTTTATAAAAAAACAGGCACCGAAATTTCTTTCGAATATATTTTATTCAAAGACTTTAACGACTCTGAAAAAGATGCCGAAGAGCTAACTAAAATTTATCGTCAAGTACCTGCCGATTTAATCAACGTGATTGAATACAATACCGTAGATAATTTTGGCTTTGACAAACCAGACGAAGATGGTTTTGAGCGGTTTGTAGAAATTTTACAAAAGAACAGAGTCAATGTTAGAGTAAGACGCAGTAGAGGAAAGGATATTGATGCAGCTTGTGGGCAATTAGCCAATAAAGGATAGTCCATCAAGTATAATATAATTAATTAGGCGCATGAAGAATAAGAGATCAGACAACTTTGACAAATTTGCCAACAAGAAAAAAGGCAGTGCTGTTAAAGAAGAATACAGACAAGAAAAGAAAAAAGCAAAAGCCGATTCAAGAGCTGCAGGTGAAGCGGCACGTCAAAGAAAAAAAGATATTGCAAAAGGGATTGCTGTGGAGCCCGTTGGTAACAATAAAAAAGGTGGGTTTGCAAAAAAAGATTACGTAACAGGCCCACCAAAATATACAATTCCTTTAAGAGCAAAGTCTGCTCCTAGAAAAGCGGTAGACGATACCCCTGCAAAATATGGCGAAATAAAAAGAGGCGCAGGAGTTGGTTCGCCTCGTTTAGCGGCTTCCAAAAGAACACCTGCTTCCATGGATAAAGCGGATGCAAAAAGAACAGCTGGTATTGGAAAAGTAAACGCAAGTGACGATACCCCTTATGAACAAATGCCCTTAAACAAATACATAGCGCATGCGGGTACTTGTGGCAGACGTGAAGCAGCCGAGTTGGTGAAAAACGGTAATATTACTGTGAATGGAGATACGGTTTTAGAGCCAGGCTATAAAGTGCAATATAAAGATGTAGTAAGATTAAAAGGGAAAGTATTGCAATTGCAAGTGACGCCTGTTTATATTTTATTAAACAAGCCTAAGGATTATATCTGTACGGCAAATGATCCGGAAGGCAGAAAAACGGTGTTGGATATTATTAAGAATGCCACTACGCAAAGAATGTTTCCAGTAGGCCGTTTGGACCGAAACACAACAGGTGTTTTGATTTTAACCAACGACGGTGATTTAGCACAAAAGTTAACCCACCCTTCTTACGAGATAAAAAAAATATACGAGGTTACATTGGATAAGCCCGTAACTAAAGCAGACATGGAGGCCATTGCAGCTGGCGTTACTTTAGAAGACGGATTTATTGCAGCCGATGCGGTAAGTTATGTAGGCAATGAACGAGCCGTGATAGGTATTGAAATTCATAGTGGAAGAAATAGAATTGTAAGAAGAATATTTGAACACTTAGGATATGATGTTAGACATTTGGACAGAGTCATGTTTGCGAATTTGACTAAGAAAAATGTGGATCGTGGTAAATGGAGATTCTTAAGTGAAAAGGAAGTGCGCTTACTTAAATTTTTGAATAAATCATTTACACGCAAAGCTTCAAAATAATTGAAAGGATGTTAACTATTTTATTTGAAGACGAAGATATGATTGTTGTGAATAAACCTGCTGGTTTATTAAGTATACCCGATCGTTTTGGAAAAGACGCTTCCGTTAAATCCATGTTACAAGAAAAATTCGGTGCCATTTTTACCGTACACCGTTTAGACCAACAAACAAGTGGCTTAATTATTTTTGCAAAAAATGCCGAAGCGCATAAAGTCCTTAGTGAATTGTTTGAAGGAAGGACAATTATCAAAAAATATTTTGGACTGGTGAATGGTCGTCCTCAACCCGAAGGAATTATTGAAGAGAATATGATGGAACACCCTATTAGAAAGGGATACATGATGATACATGCAAAAGGGAAAGAATCAAAAACAAGTTATGAAGTGGTAAAATACTTTAAACAATATGCTTGGGTCAATTTCCAAATTCATACCGGACGTACGCATCAAATTAGGGTGCATGCAAAACATATTGGGCACACGATAGTGTCGGATGATTTATATGGTGATGGAGAAAAATTAAAATTGTCCAGCATTAAAAAGAAAAATTTTAAGCTCGCTAAAATAGAAGAAGAAGAACGTCCCTTAATGGGAAGACAAGCGCTTCACGCAGCGAGTGTTCAGTTTGAGTACAAAGGAAAGGAGCTCCTTTTGGAAGCCCCTTTGCCTAAAGATTTATCTGCTACTTTAAAGCAGTTAGAAAAATGGAATGCGTAGTTTATAATTTAGACTTGTATACAACACCGTCTTTCATTACAAAGTTTACTTTACCCATCACTTCAATATTGGTCATTGGATCGCCGTCCACTGCAATAATATCTGCTAGTTTATTTTTCTCAATACTTCCTAAAATAGCCTGCGTCCCCATTAAGTCTGCGGCATTCCAAGTGGCTGATTGAATGGCCTCAATGGCGGGCATGCCCGCTTCGGTCATATATACAAACTCTTTCCAGTTTTTCCCATGTGCATATACACCCGCATCGGTTCCAAACGCAATTTTAACACCCGCTTTATACGCTTTTGCAAAAGTATTTTGAATACGCGGTCCAATTTCAGAAGCCTTCTTAGCAACTACTGGAGGATAATATCCAGGAATTTTTGCAGAATCCGCAGCCGATTTTCCTGCAACAATCGTAGGAACTAAATAAGTGCCATACTGTTTCATTAAAGGAAAAATGGATTCATCCATTAATGTCCCATGTTCAATAGAACTTACGCCACCAATAACTGCTCTTCGCATTGCTTCCACACCATGGCAATGTGCTGCCACTTTAAAACCATAATCTTTAGCGGCTGCAACAATTGCTTTTACTTCTTCCTCTGTAAACTGAGGATTTTCTCCACTCGCCGCCATACTTAACACCCCTCCACTTGCAGTAATCTTAATTACATCACTCCCATCCTTATATCTTTGTCTAACTGCCTTATAAGCATCTTCGGGTCCATTGATTACACCCTCCTTAGGACCAGGATCTCCCATTAAATCTTTTCTATAATTATTAGTGGGGTCTGCATGACCGCCTGTGGTGGCAATGGATTTTCCGGCCGTATAAATTCTGGGGCCAACAATTTGTCCTTTTTGCACTGCTTTGCGCATGGCAATATTTACGCCCGAACCGCCTAAATCTCTAACGGAAGTAAATCCAGACAGTAAACTAATTTGAGCAAATCGTAATGAACCAAATGCAATTTCAGCTTCATTTTGAGTGAAACCTTCTAAGTATCTATTCGGATTCGTTTCTTGTTCTAAATGTACATGCATATCCATTAAACCCGGCATCACCGTGCTAGATTTTAAATCAATAGTTTTGTCGTTGGCACCTGCTTTTGCATAACCATCTAGAATGTCCACAATTTTGTTGCCTTCAATCACAACCGTTTTTTGTTTTAATACCTGTAATTGTTTGACATCAATTAATTGACCACAATGCAAATAAGTTTTCTGTGCATATAAGCAAATTGTGCTTATGCTCAAAACCATGATAAATAATAAGCGACGCATAGGTAATTTTTTTAAAGAGGAAAAATGTTTGGATATTAAATATACTAAAAATCCCCTCCAAAAAGGAAGGGATTCAATGATTATATATTCGAATACATTATGTCATATGTATTGGGTGAATTACTTGTCCGCTTCTTCTGCATATAAATCTAATAGCCCGTCTGGAAGTTCTACCTGCACAATTTTTTTTGCATGATTCACGCCTTTCAAACTTTCCTCATGCAAAGGAATATAGGCTTCCTGTCCATTGTATAAAATCGTCACCATTAATTGGTGCGGTTGTTCAATCACTTCTTGGATAATACCAATATCTGTTCCTGCATCCTGTACCATATAACCTAGTAAAGCCAATGGTGAATTCTTATCCACTAATTTTTGAAAATCGGCCTGAGGCAACCACACTTTTTTCCCTGTTAAAAAATTGGCGGTCTCGCGCGTTTTTACCCCTTCTATTTGTAAATGTGTAATGGTATCTGTTTTAGCAGTTCCCAATTCAATAAAATACGGAATAAAACTTCCTGCTTGCTTTTCAATAAACAAAATATCTACCCCTTTAAATGTAATAGATTTTCCTAAGGCATGCTCTAAAATTACAGTACCTGCTACACCATGCGGTGCCACCAATTTACCAATGTGTATATAATCACTCATACGCGAATTTAATCATTTGAAAGTATTTCGTTTCACAAAAAACCCCGGAGTCCAAAGGAAACCGGGGTTTTTATAGCTATTTTAATACTGTTAAACTATTCAGCAGCTGGTGTTTCAGCAGCAGCTTCTTCAGCTGGAGCTTCTGGAGCAACAACTTCTGGAGCAGCTTCTTCAGCAACAACTTCAGCAGGAGCTTCTTCAACTACTACTTCAGCCACTGGCTCAGCAACTTTCTTTACAACAGGTACGTACACTTTTTTAGCAGCTTGTGCTTTTTTGTGCGCATCGTTTTTAGAAGCGATTTGTGTTTCATGCTCAGCATACCAAGTTTGGAACTTAGCCATTGCTGTTGCATCATCAAACAAGCCTAATTTAACACCACGCAATAAGTGTTTCAAATAAAGAACACCCTTGAATGATAAAATTCTGTGAACGGTGTCAGTAGGTTGAGCACCCTTGTTTAACCACTCTAATGCTTTTTGACGATCTAATTCGATTGTCGCAGGAACTGTTAAAGGATTGTAAGTACCAATTTTTTGGATGAATTTACCATCTCTTGGTGCGCGTCCGTCGGCCACTACTATAAAGTAGAATGGTCTTTTTTTACTACCATGACGCTGTAGTCTGATCTTTACTGCCATTTTAAATAGAAATTTATAGGCGTTAACAAATAAGGTTAAGGCAGCGAAGATAATAGAAACTCATGAATTCACCCAATTAAAATGGATATATATGGACTATTTTGTATAAAATCAACTGAAAATCAATGCATTATGAAAATATTATCCTATTATTTTCTCATTCCTGGCATTTTACTAGCCATGGCAGCCCCCATGGGCCCACTCATCGTTTTCATCATCTGCTTCATTTGTTCAAATTGTTTGATGAAAGCATTGATCTCCGCAATATTTTTACCTGACCCTTTTGCAATTCTTTCTTTACGACTTGGGGATAATAAATCTGGATTTCTTCTTTCAATGATGGTCATAGATTGAATAATTGCTTCCACGCCCTTAAAAGCATCGTCTTTAATATCTACATCTTTTAAACCCTTACCCATTCCTGGAATCATACCCATCAAATCTTTTAAATTTCCCATCTTTTTGATTTGTTGGATCTGCGTTAAGAAGTCTTCAAAATCAAATTGATTTTTTCTAATTTTCTTCTCTAATTTTTTAGCTGCATCTTCATCAAATTGTGCTTGTGCTTTTTCTACCAAAGAAGTAATGTCTCCCATCCCTAAAATTCTTTGAGCCATACGTTCCGGATAAAAAATATCCAAGGTATCCATCTTCTCTCCACTACTCATAAACTTGATAGGTTTATTCACAGTGTACTTAATGGAAAGCGCAGCACCACCTCTTGTATCTCCGTCTAACTTTGTTAAAACGACTCCTGTAAAATCCAATCGATCGTTGAAAGCCTTTGCAGTATTGACTGCATCCTGTCCTGTCATGGAGTCTACTACAAATAAAATTTCTTGTGGTTGAATGGCAGTTTTAATATTCGTAACCTCATTCATCATTTCTTCATCCACCGCTAAACGACCAGCAGTATCAATGATGATTACATTTTTATTATTTTGTTTTGCATATGCAATTGCATTTTCTGCAATGGATACTGCACTTTTGTTTTCTCTTTCAACAAAAACATCTACACCAATTTGTTCGGCTAAAACAGTTAATTGATCCATTGCAGCAGGACGATAAATATCTGCCGCAACCAATAAAGGAGATTTTTTTTGTGCCTTTAAATAATGAGCTAGCTTTCCAGAAAAAGTAGTTTTACCACTACCTTGTAAGCCTGCTACTAAAATAATGGTTGGATTACCTGTTAAACTCAAAGGTGTTGCTTCCGCACCCATTAATGCAGTTAGTTCATCCTGTACAATTTTTACCATTAATTGTCCTGGACTAATGGCATTGATTACTTTTTCGCCAATGGCTTTTTCTTTAATCGTATCTGTAAATTCTTTGGCGATCTTAAAATTCACATCGGCATCCAATAATGCCTTTCTGATATCTTTTAAGGTATTGGCAACATTCAGTTCATTAATGCGCGACTGGCCTTTTAAGTGTTTAAATGCTGATTCTAATTTTTCGCTAAGACTACTAAACATAATGCTATTTTAAGGGTAGCAAAGATAAGACAGAGAAATGAGTACCCTGCTAGAAAAAATGACATAAAGATGACAGAATTTTTTAATTAAGAATATTTTCTAAATAAGTGACTAACTAATTGATTTCCATATGTTTATACATATTTCAAGATGCCGGTCAAACTATCTTGACAGTTTGTTAACTAATATAATTTGAAAAATAGTTGGAACCTAACCTTTAATTATTATTATTGCACCTAACGAACTAATTAATTAAGAGGATATCAGTTTTTATGAGTAAGAAACAATTATTTACAATAGAATTTCCAGTAAGATGTTCTCCAGGCATATTATTTGAATTTTTATCTACGGCATCAGGATTACAAGAATGGTTTGCAGATAAGGTTGACGAATGGGAAAATGTATACAGTTTTTCATGGAATGGAGGGGTGCCAGATAAAGCAGAAATATTAGATCAAGAACAAGATAAATTTATTCGCTTCAAATGGTTGCATAGTGAGAAGAATGAATATTTTGAATTTCGTGTGGAGAAAACAGAGATTTCAAATCAAACTGTTTTGATTATTAAAGACTTTGCAGAAAAAAATGAAATTAAAGACCAAACTCAACTTTGGCAGTATCAAATAAAAGACCTTTTTCATCGTATAGGCAGCTAGTCAAACAACTTGTTTAAAAAATTAGACATACTTATTCTAAAGGCTTTTATTGGGCCTTTTTTGGCAGCACTCACTATTTCTACTTTTGTGCTGACAATGCAATTCTTTTGGCTATACATTGACGACTTAGTAGGTAAGGGCTTAGATTTCCTCACTATCCTACAATTGATTGGACTCGTATCCGTTAGCACTTTTACGACCGCATTGCCATTGGCTTTGTTATTTTCTTCCATCATGACTTTTGGAAACTTAGGGGAGAGCTTTGAATTAATCGCCATTAAAGCAGCTGGTATTCCACTTATACGCTTTATGCGTCCCCTATTTATATTTACCATTTTCCTAGCAGGTGTCGCCTTTTTGTTTGCCAATAATATTATACCAGTTACCCAAATGAAGCTCACTTCATTAAAGTATGAGATTATCGTATCTAAACCAGCCTTGGATATTAAGGAGGGTGTTTTTTATGATAAGATAGACGGCTATGTTATAAAATTAGGAAAGAAAGAAGCAAATGATAGTGTGATTCGCAATATTGTAATTTTTGAAAAAAAATTCAATTTACAAGATAACATGATTGTAGCAGAATGGGGTGTAATGAGGGTTTCCAAAGACAAGCGTTTTTTAGAATTCATTTTATACAATGGTTGGAGATATCAGGAAAGAGGATTAAAAAATACCACTGAAACGGAATTTTCTAGGTTAAATTTTAAAGAATATAAAAAAGTATTTAACCTGAGTAGTTTTCAAACCAACAAGATGAATGATAATATTTACGATCCAAAAATGTTGAGTATTCGTCAGTTGAGTAGTGCCATTGACTCCTTAAAAAATACAGATAGTATTTTTGGAAAAAAGATGATCCGTGAAGTAATTCCTTATCTAAAATTTATGAGTTATAAAGACAGTGCCCAACTATTTGCAGCGCTGCCAAAATCTAAACCCATTTCAAAATTCAATGAAATTGTTCCCGACTCAGTGGCCGCTCCGGTTATTGAAGCCATCGGATATCAGTTTTCAAGCATTTTAAATAATATCACAACTATAAGAGACAATTATACCGAAAATGAGAGAGCAAGAGCGTATCATGCCATTGAGTGGCATAGAAAGTTTACGCTTTCAATTGCATGTGTTGTTCTTTTCTTAATTGGTGCTCCATTGGGTTCTATCATTAGAAAAGGAGGCTTGGGTATGCCTTTGGTATTGGCTATTGTGTTTTTTGTCATCTTTTTCTTGCTCAATAATTTTGGAGAGAAATTTGCTAAGTCCGGAGAGTGGACTGTTTATAAAGGCATGTGGTTTTCATCGGCCTTGCTTATTCCGGTGGGCTTGTTTTTAACATATAAAGCAATGCGTGATTCGCAGCTGTTTAACCAGGAATTTTACTACCGAATTTTACAGCCAATTAAAGTAACTTTACGTAAGTACTTTAAAAAATAATTTTATGAAATCTAGGACCCCCAACCGACGCCAATTTTTAACCGAAACTGGCAAAGCGGGTATTGCACTAGCAAGCTTGCCCTTGTTTACAAAAATGTCTAGTCACACATTTTACAATGGGTCTGACTTTACTCAACAGCCGCTACCCTTCTCATATACTGCATTAGAACCGTACATTGATGCAATGACCATGGAAATACATTATTCTAAGCATGCAGCCACTTATGCCAAGAATTTGGCGGATGCATGTGTAGCAGAAAAAGTAGACACTTCAAACACCTCATTAACTAATTTATTAAAGTCGGTTTCAAAGTATACCCCTAAAATGCGAAACAACGCAGGTGGACATTATAATCATGAATTGTTTTGGCAAATCATGAAGCCGTCTCCATCCTTAGCACCTACTGGAATTTTATCTGATGCAATAAATAAAACCTTTGGATCCTTTGCCGATTTCCAAAAAGCATTTAGCGAGGCTGCTAAAGCAAGATTTGGAAGTGGCTGGGCTTGGTTATTGGTAAAAGCAGACGGATCACTGGCTGTCTCCTCAACGCCCAATCAGGACAATCCATTAATGGACGTTGCAGAAGTTCAAGGCACTCCATTACTAGGCTTAGACGTTTGGGAACATGCTTATTATTTAAAGTATCAAAACAAACGCCCCGATTATATAAATGCGTGGTGGAATATTGTAAACTGGGAATGGGTTCAAAAAAGATACGCTGAAACAATATTAAAATAATTAGATCCAACTTTGCATAAACCTAATTTTATTTCGTGCACAATTCCAAACAAAATTTAAGGATCCAATTTTTTATAACAACACTTAGCATCATCTTGTTTGGACTAAAGTTTGTTGCTTATTATCTTACGCATTCTTTGTCAGTACTGTCTGATGCACTAGAAAGTATTGTAAATGTATTGGCAGGTGGGATTGGCTTATATAGTTTATACGTTGCTAGTAAACCCAAAGACAAAGACCATCCCTACGGTCACGGAAAGGCAGAATTTATTTCTGCTGCTTTTGAAGGAAGTTTAATTATCACAGCGGGCCTCATTATCATCGTAGAAACCATTACAAGTTTTTTTTCTCCTAATGAATTACATGCACTTGACAACGGAGTTTGGATATTACTCAGTACAGCAATAATTAATTTAGTTGCTGGTTTCATTGCCAAAAAAATGGGCAGGAAAAATAATTCTCTTGCCTTGGTCTCTAGTGGCCAGCATTTAATTATTGATAGCTTTACTACCTTTGGTGTGATTATAGGAATAAGCATTGTATTAATAACAAACTATAATGGGATAGACAGTTTTATAGCATTGTTAATGGGGATTTGGATTATTTATAACGGTTACAAAATTATTAGAGAATCTATTGCCGGTATTATGGATGAAGCCGATATGGCATTACTAGAAAACGTCATTACAGAAATCAATGCCAATCGAAATAAAAATTGGGTAGACCTGCACAATTTAAGAGTGATTAAATACGGGCCATTATTGCATATTGACTGCCATTTAACCATGCCCTGGTATTTTAATGTACATGAAGCGCATACACATATGGACCAATTTGCCAACCTAATCAAAAGTAAATTCGGGGATAGTGTGGAATTTTTTATACATATAGATGGATGTATGCCTTTTAGTTGTGAAATTTGCACCATAGAACCATGTGAAAAGAGACAAGCTCCATTTAAGGAAAAATTAGCCTGGACCATGGAGAATGTGTTGGCAAACACCAAACATCATTTGCATTATTAATAGTGTAGAATAAAATTTGAAAAAAGAAAATTATGAATAGCTGGAAACAATTTCAAGAAGAACACAAGGATCGTTTTTTAAACGAATTATTAGATTTACTAAGAATCCCAAGTGTCAGTGCAAAAAGCGAAAACAAAAATGATATGTTCACTTGCGCAAAAGCTGTGGAAAAATCATTGCAAGATGCAGGGGCAAAAACAACAAAAATTTATGAGACCGAAGGGCATCCCATTGTTTATGGTGAATTAATAGTAGACCCAAATTTTCCAACTGTTTTGGTTTACGGACACTACGACGTTCAACCCGCAGAACCATTAGAATTATGGAAAAGTGGTCCATTTGATCCAACCATTATTGATGGTAAAATATTTGCGCGTGGCGCTTGTGATGACAAAGGACAGTTTTATATGCATGTAAAGGCCTTAGAGATAATGACCAAGACCAATACATTGTGTACCAATATTAAATTTATTATTGAAGGGGAGGAAGAAATTGGTAGTCCGAACTTAGCCACTTTTGTAAAAGCCAATCATGAATTATTAAAAGCAGATGTTATTTTAATAAGTGACACTGCCATGATAAGCATGGACACGCCTTCTATTGATATTGGAGTAAGAGGTTTAAGTTATATTGAAATAGAAGTGACAGGACCTAATAGAGATTTACATAGTGGAGTATACGGAGGCGCTGTTGCAAATCCTATTACGATTTTATCAAAAATGATTGCTTCTTGTCATGATGAAAATAACCATATTACCATTCCTGGTTTTTACGATGACGTTGTGGAATCTACAGCTACAGAAAGAAATAAAATGGCAGAAGCTCCATTTGATTTGAAAGAGTGGTCCGATGACTTAGGCATTAAAGAAGTATGGGGTGAAAAAGGATATAGTACCAATGAAAGAACGGGGATTCGCCCCACCTTAGAAGTAAATGGAATTTGGGGTGGATATACTGGCGAGGGTGCTAAAACAGTTTTGCCTTCCAAAGCGTTTGCAAAAATTTCTTGTCGTTTGGTTCCCAACCAATCTTCTGAAAAAATAACAGCCATGGTTTTGGAGCATTTCAAGAAAATTGCACCCCCAAATGTAACGGTAGATGCATT
>Ga0209107_10000752_pt1 | contig 18487 bp, 11 predicted proteins | sample LakErihyJuly2011_2_FD_187460 | JGI IMG/M metagenome (GOLD analysis project Ga0209107, IMG submission 187460) | Freshwater microbial communities from dead zone in Lake Erie, Canada - CCB hypolimnion July 2011 (SPAdes) (version 2) | ecosystem: Environmental > Aquatic > Freshwater > Lentic >... | reverse complement strand
AATTCCTTTGGCAAAAATTGCCAATAAATCTCGTGTTAAACAATCCGTAAATGAATATAGAAAACATATTCAGAAAACAACTAAGTCAGGTTCGTTAATGTCAAGACAGGCCCACATGGAGTTAATCCTTCAAAATGATTATCCCGCTGGTCTTGGTGAAACCATATACTATGTAAACAATGGTTTTAAAAAATCAGATGGAGATGTTCAAAAGGTTACCAAGGCAACTAAAAAACAACAAGAGGATTTTTTAGTAAAACACGGAACCCCTATTCCTGACAATTATATTCAAATTAATTGTTATATGATTCCTGAAAAGGAGATTATGGATAACCCCAATTTAACGGGTGAATATAATATTGCTCGATATCTTACCAATTTTAACAAACGAGTGGAACCACTATTGGTTGCATTTAATCCATCTATTCGTGAGGATATTTTAATTGAGGACCCGAAGGACAGACAATACTTCACTAAAACACAATGTGAACTTGTGAGTGGTTTCCCATTAAAAGAAGAGGGTCAAGATAAGTTTGATGAAGTAATGACTTTATCTGATGGTGAGGTTATATTTTGGAATAGAGTACAACGAGACCCGTTCTTTATGTATGTAGATAACAGTCTTGAATTGGTCGACCAATATTGGGTTGACCACAACAGAAAAGTTGTAAAACTACAAGAGGCGAGTATCAAGAGTAATGAAGATGAAATAATCGAAACCAATGGAATCGATTATGCATTTCATGTAATTGAAAGTTAATTAGATTACGTTATACGGAGATTGGAAGGGTCTATACTTTAATGCCTTATTAAGGTTTTCTGCTTCATTCCCTTTTCTCTCAAGAATTTTGTCAGGACGAAGTCTTTCCAATCTCTGCATTAACTCTTCGATTAGTTTTATCTTTTCATCTTTACCTTCAGTTAACAATGAAGTGTAATCCAATTTAATTTGACTATCAGGTACTTGTATATCACCCGAGTACTTACCCCAAATTCTTCCTAACCCTTCTTTAGAATATGCAATAAGATATTTTCTAACCCAGTTTTGTGCTGGTTTATTTAACATATCCCACGTCAATTGTTCAACGTCAACATCTGAAGGTAATTTGATGATATCTTTGTTTTTATCTAAACACGTATCTCTATCCATGGTGTCATAATACCAATACCAAACCTTACTACGGTTGTTTTGAATAGAACCAAAATCGAATCTACCACCCGGTACATTATATAAGTGAACTACTTTGGTACTATTAGGTCCCGCCGTTATTCTATAGGTTAAATCACCACCGATTAATCGGTTTTTAAGATTTCTATCACCCATTCTTAATAAAAGGTCAAATGCGGGTAACATAAAGTAGGAACCCGATGTACCTTGTTGTGCAAAACCACCCACACCACCAAAACCAACACCACCAAGACCACCAAATCCCCCTAAAAACGGGTCAACGATAGAATCGGTTAATTCCGCTCTTGAGAACCATAATAATTCATTTATTTCTCTTCCTGCGGGAACAATATAGGTTTGTGTGTTTGCTGATAATTCAAAATAGTCTTTTTTAAGTTCGGAGTTTCCACCTGTTTGTAAACCTACAATTTTAGAATATGCATGTGAAAATTGTGTTTCATAATCCAAACTTCTGGTTGTAAATGCACGAGTTAAAGATTGAGTATCAACATCTATACCGATTAATGATGACCATTGTGATTCGATTAACCAATCGTTCACGTATTGTTCGTATTCAGAAAGTGACAATTCTAAAAACGTATCCATTTGTTCCTCAGTAAGTTCAATACCTCTAACAGGTAATCCCAATAAGTGGAATACTTGAGTGTATAACTTTTGTTTTTCAGGATTTGTAATAATCGTAGCAGACATATTTTGTTTTATCTATAAATATTCGTATATTTGAGTTATTAATTGAAATGTTTTGAAACTAAGAAGTAATATTAAATATAAAGACGGTAAGTTTGTTTACCTTTTAAAGAAAATATGTTCTGGAAATGGTCAATATAAGGAAGTTAAGAGGTATTTGAAGGTTAGTTGGGATGCCATTTATGTAAAATATTATACAAAATATAATCAATACGGTACTTGTGTTCACAATGAAATGACCGGTGTTTTGACACCTTTCGGAGGTTGGTCAAGAATTAATCAATTCAACACTCACCCTACTTGTAATGAATATATTTCACAATATCTGAACCAACAGTTATCAAATGACTTCATTGCTAAGGGTATTGATGAGTTTGAAGGAAGAAAGGTTGAGTTAATCCAATTCGACAAAACAAACACAACGATTGAATACGCATTCAGTGAATTGGAAAAGTATTTCTTTTGGTTAAACCATTACGGAGATAAAATATTCAAAGACCAAAGTATTTTAACTGACAATGATTTCTTATCGATATTAATTGACAAATCAATAAGTACAATGGGTGTAGGGACATTAGCGGAGTTGTGTGTTGAGTATTTGTTTAGGTCTAAACTAATAAAATACAACGTATACCGAAGTTCCACCATTAAAGGTAATAAAGACGATTTCAATGGGGTCGATTTGTACACCACCGAAAAATCAGATGAGAGTATTGTAAAAAAATACCAAGTAAAGTCCGCTAAAATTTATGGCGGTAATACAATCCACAGTCCAATCAATACGAAGTTCTACAACCAAATGGGTGTTGATTACTTAGTAATAACAGAAATGAATATTAAGTATACCCCAAATGAAATTACAATAAACCCAACAAGGATGTTGTTTTTTAGAATGGACCCAAATTTATTTACTGAACAAAAACATTTAAACAGTGGAGACACATATACATTCGACCCAAAATCAATCATGATGGAAGAACCAATTAGCCAAATTTTTAAATCGAAGATTTTTTACGAATTCTTCATGTACTGTACCAAACATGGATTACAATTCATAATGGATGTTGATGACACTACGTCGGCAACATACGATGAAAATATGAAATCCGTAAGTATAAAATTACCTACTGACGACAAAAAATATGTCGACCAACCTATCATCGATGTGTGGAAGGAAATCATTAACAAAATAGAAACGGGTACAAATATGGAAAATTCTCTAAAAGATTTAGAGAAGTTCCATAAGTAATGATTGTGCAAAACTCTCAGAGTATTCACCATCACCCATAACTTGGTCAATAATACCTTTCTTCTTTTGTAAGATATTATAAACGATTCTTTCAATAGTGTTCTCAAATACAGGATAGTAAACGAGGACACTATTTTTTTGCCCGTATCTATATGCCCTATCTTCCGCCTGTGAATGGTCAGAAGGAACAAACGATAAGTCATTCATAATAACAGTCTCCGCCGCAGTTAAGGTAATACCCACACCACCGGCCTTAATGTTAGATATGAAGATTTTAATCTTATCATCGTTTTGAAAACGGTCAACACTTTCCTGTCTTCTATCTTTTGACATTCTACCATCAAGAGTAACAGAGTTCTTCTTATACTTCTCATGTATCATATCGAGACTCATTGTGAAGTTTGTAAACACAATTACTTTCTTACCTTGTTCAATAAACTTTTCAATTAATTCACATGTATATGGTACTTTTTCATATGCAATAACCTGTCTAATTTTCATTAGTCGATTAAGTGTTACGGTAATTGATTCTTTCTTTTGATTGTCTTTAGAAATTCTCATGAAATCCTCCAACTCTTCATCATAGAACGTACTCTTTAAATCTAAGAAAACAGGTGTGATAATTTTTTCAGGTAAATCGAGGATATCTGTTTTCATTCTTCTGAGAACAATGTTTTTAGTCATATCTCTTAATTCATCGAGATTACTCGCGCCACTTGTGTTCCAAATCTTTTTACCTCCAACATTAAATTGGTATCCAGCACAATATCTCCTAACAAAACTTTGCCAATTTAACGCGATTGGTGAATTAACTAATTTTAATAAATTATAATAATTAATTGGTCTCGATGTCATCGGAGTACCGGTTAATAACCACACTTTAGGTATTTGTTTGGCAATATCGTTGATTAATTTTGTTCTTTGTGCGGTTGGGTTCGAAACATAGTGTGCCTCGTCGATTATAACGAGGTCAAACCCTTCTTTAACTATTAATTGGTATGATTCACCATCTTCATAGTTTTCGGTCGTGTGGTAGTTCTTAATGATGTCATAGTTGATAATATAAAAATCAAATGTGGACCCCCATTTACGACCTTCAACAATTAAGACCTTTTTATCGGTATAGTTATCGATTTCACGTTGCCAGTTAATCTTCAAAGATGCGGGACAGATAATTAATACTTTCTTTGCTCCACTCTCAAGTGATGCAATAATTGCTGATGTTGTTTTACCTAATCCCATATCATCGGCAAGTATGTATTTGTTATTTGCCAATAATTTTTCAATTGCCACCTTTTGGTGTTCCATTGGTGCTCTATGTGAGTATGGACTATAATCCACTTCTCTGTTTAGTTTCTTTTCTTCTTGAATAATTGACGACTTTGGTAACCATAATGAATAGTTCTTCTCAGTCTCAACTACTTTACCCCAAATGTGGTATGCCTTATCACTTTCACACAACAATTTCTCACACCATATCTTTTCAGGGACATAAGTGAGATGTTTACTTTCCATAATTGTACTCGCAAAGTTTTTAGAAATGTTTAGATATTTTTTAGCAACACGAGGTACCGTCTCATGATATTTCAAGACGTATTCTGCCTGAGGTCGAGTCAATTGAAAGTTTTTAACTTTAGAAAACTTTTCTTTCCAATCCAACAACTGATTGTTGAATCCTTCGTAACTTAATAAGATATCCCTCGCCTCTATCTCGGGTATTTTATTCTGCATATATTCTAAATATAAGAAATTAGAATGAATAATGGAACTATTTATTGGGTATGAAACATAAGTTACCAATAACAAGACTTAGTAAATTTTTCTCTGAAACCGATTTTGATTTAAATGTTCAAATGGGTCAGGAATATTTGCATGGTGATTTGAATATGAAATTGGTTGTTTTTCGTGTCGATAGACAAAAGACAGATACCGATGAAGTATACGCTGAAGTTGGTAAAGACCAAATCAAATTTTTACCTCCTGTTGAGTTTAATGCATTGGTGAAAATTGAGGAACCAAAAAATACCACATATAAAGGTGGTTTAGGTAGATATTTGGAACCCGGTAATATGACTGTTTCTGTTTATATGAGACATTTAGAGGAACTCGAAATAGATATAAGATACGGAGATTACATTGGGTATCCTGAATCTGAAGAAAGAATTAGATACTATACCGTTACAAATGATGGTAAAGTAACCTCAGACAATAAACATAGTATGTTTGGATTCAAACCATATTATAGAACCATTCTTTGTGTTCCAACACAGGAATCAGAATTTCGTGGAATTTAAACATGGGAATACCTAAAAGAAAAAATAACATCCAAGTCTACGGAGTTAAATCCGATATGAACGGACCCGATATTGTCGGCAGAAGAAAAGAGTTACTTGAGAGAATAACCAAGTCAGACACTTTTTTACCTGATTCGATTTTACACGAGGACCTTGACTTAGGTATGCTCGATTTTGTTAAAGAACATTTTAAGATTATATCTGACGGAGACCAAATTCCGATTATCCCGAGAATATTAACAATTCAAAGATGGGGTGAGATGTCAAACAATTGGACATTTGCCGATGAGGATGGTAATATGAAACTACCATTTATGGCGGTTATTAGAAGACCCGACGTTCAACCCGGTACAAACCCCGTTGTTCAAAGAACAATTCCCGATAGGAGAGACTTTTTCTACGCATCGGTTCCAACATGGAACGGAACTCAAATGGGTGCGGACATATACAAGATACCTCAACCCGTGGCAATTGACATTACTTTTGATGTGACCATTGTTTGTACAAAGGTTAGAGACGTAAATAGATTTAATAAAATCGTTTTACAGAAGTTCTCTTCACGTCAATCGTACACAAGTGTAAAAGGACACTACATTCCGATTATATTGGATAGAATCGAAGATAACACACCAATGGACTCATTGGACGGTAGAAGGTTCTATATCCAAAACTACACATTTACAATGTTAGGGTTTTTAATTGACGACGAGGAGTTTGAAGTTAAACCGGCAATCAGTAGAATGTTTCTTTTGAATGAGTTTATCGCAAGTAATAACTTTGCGAAGAAGTATATTAATAAAACCATTGAAATTACGGTGGCAACGTTCACCGCCGATGGTTTACAAACCGTTTTTAGTGTTGGTGAAAGTATTAATGTCCTCTTTACCGTTGCTATTAATGGTCTTGTACAAGTTAGGGATGATGATTATTACCACATCCCCGGAACGTCTAAAATAACCTTTGCATCTCCACCTGATGAGAATGATGTTATAACCATCACATACTTTAAAGGTAGAAACGATACATTTATTGATACATTTGGTAAACCATTACAAGTTACAAATGAAACTTTCGTGTATGATGGTTCCACATTGGAATTCACAACCTCATCATCAATAGATAGTATTATCAGTTTAGACATCAACGGTCTTGTTGAAGATGAAGGGTCGGGATTTGAAGTATCAGGTAACTATAAAGTTAAACTACTCGGTGCTCCCGTTATCGGTTCGAAAATTGGCGTGGTTTACCTAAGTTAATCCCCATATAAATCTTTCTTTTTTGGTTTACAGGCCTCATCAATCCATTTTTGGACAACCTTATAAATCTTCAATCCGTTTTTATCACAGTAATCTTTTAACATCTCATGATGTTTCTCACTGACTTTGATGTTTTTTAAGTTTTCTTTTGTCATAAAGATAAATAATGATAAAAAAGGATTTTTAAATATCTTTTTTTGAAAAACTTACGAAATCTTTGCTAGAATCAAAGATATTTATAGAATAACAAATAAAATAAATAAACCAAACAATTAAAAATGGCAAATTCAAATAGAGTATTTGTATCTCCAGGTGTTTATACATCAGAAAAAGATTTAACATTCGTCGCACAAAGTGTAGGTGTTACTACATTAGGTTTGGTAGGTGAAACCTTAAAGGGTCCAGCCTTCGAACCAATCTTAGTTAAAGATTATGATGAGTTTAAATTGTACTTTGGAGGTTCATCACCAGCAAAAGACGGGGCGGGTAACCCAAAATATGAGTTACCTTATGTTGCTAAAGCATACCTTGAAGAATCGAATCAATTATTCGTAACAAGAATCCTAGGGTTAACAGGATATAAACCAGTGAAAACTTTCGCAATTCAAACCCTTGGTGGTTTTGTTTTGGGGAGTATGACAACAGGTACCACAACAGGTATCACAATGGACCCAACTCCATTAGCAACTTACACAGGAAGTACAGTATACTCTGAACTTTCGGGTAAAACTGCATATGATGGTACATCTATTACAGATTACATCTACACAGAATTTAGTGGTGTAACAGGTAATGATGGTGTATGGTTTGTTATTGGTGAGGCAGATGCTGCTGATGTTGCGGCTCAAGACCCAACTAAAGAATTGGTTTCTCCACTTACCGGAGATTTAAATGATGATTCAGTTTGGAATAAAAATTGGTACAACGTATTCAATAACGGTTCAAACGAAGTTTATTCTTACTTATTCGTATGGAATGGTTCAACTAACCGATTCGCGGTAACAAGATATGAGTACGATGCAACCTTAACTAATGATGGTGAAGTTGTTGCTGCGTTCCGTTCAAGAGGTTCATATTCAGGTCAAACATTGTTACTTGAAGTTACAGGTAACACAAGTTTCACCATTTCAGGTTCTGATTTGGCAACAAATCCTTTCGCTGAGTTCGTGGTTAACGTAACAGGTTCTACAAGTGGTGCAAAATCGTTCACTTGTTCAATGGATACAACATCATCTAAATACATTACTAAAGTATTGGGTACTGATGTTTATGACAAACCTAAATCAGACATTCCGGTATATGTTTATGAAACATACCCAAATTATTTAAAATCAGCATACGAACAAGGTTTAGTAAGAGGTATTAGTTTGACTGAACTTTACGTTTCTGAAGGTACAAACTTTGTTAGAGAATGGGATACCCCAATGTCTCCAATGGTCGTATCTGAAGTACGTGGTGGTGAAGTTTCTGACTTATTTGAAGTTATCACAATTTCAGATGGTGATGCGGCTAACTCACAAATTAAGATTTCTGTTATCAATATCGATATTGAAACAGGTGAATTTGATTTAATTATTCGTGACTTTAACGATACTGACGATAATATGGTTTCACTTGAGAAATTTACAAGATGTTCAATGAACCCAGACCTACCAGGTTATGTGGCTAAGAAAGTTGGTACTTCTGACGGTGAATACGAATTACGTTCAAAATACATCATGTTGAATATGGCGGAAAACCACCCAACTGATGCGTTCCCAGCGGGATTTAAAGGATTTGTAGCAAACACAAACTTCTCAGGTTCTGTTTTGGGTTCAGTATTATATAAAACGGAATACTACACCGCAGGTGATGTTATCAGTTACAATGTTGATGGTTCTCCAGTTACATCTGCCGGTGATAAAATTAGAAAAGTAACTTTAGGTCTATCTTCACAAGTTGGACTTGACAAAGACTTATTCAAATATAAAGGAGCGGCGGCTGCGGGTTCAACAAGTGGTTTCCACTTATCAGTAAACGCATCTACTATTACAGGTACAACATTTACAACAACTCCTTACGATTTAGAAGGACAAACAGGTGTTGATAATCCATTAACAGCAACAACTTACCGTAAATTCACATTTGCAGTTGGTGGTGGTTTCGATGGTTTTGACATTTATCGTCAAACTAAAACTTACGGAGACGGATATATCTTTGGTAAATCAACATATGTAAGTGGTCACACAACTAACGGTGGTGTATTCAGTACAACTGTTGGAAACTCTGATTATTATGCATACCTACAAGGTATTAACACATTCGCAAACCCTGAAGCGGTAGATATCAACATCTTCGCAACTCCGGGTATTAACTTCTACGACCATAGTTCATTAACTACACAGGCAATCGATATTATGGAAAACGATAGAGCGGATTCACTTTATGTTATTGCATCTCCAAACGTATCAACTGCGGACGAAGTAATTGACGCATTGGACGGTGTAGCATTGGATACTAACTATTCAGCAACCTACTGGCCTTGGATTCAAGTTAGAGACCAAGACAACGCAACTCAATTATACATTCCACCTACAGGTGAGGTTGTAAGAAACATTGCGTTAACGGATAACGTATCATTCCCTTGGTTCGCAGTAGCGGGTTATTCAAGAGGTTTGGTTAAGGCAATCAAAGCGGTTAAAAAATTAACTCTTGACGAAAGAGATGATTTATATAAGGCAAGAATCAACCCAATCGCTACTTTCTCTGATACAGGTACCATTATTTGGGGTAACAAAACCCTTCAAGTAAGAGAATCTGCATTGGATAGAATTAACGTAAGAAGATTATTGTTAAGAGCAAGAAAACTTATTTCAGCAGTTGCTGTAAGATTGTTGTTCGAACAAAATGACGAACAAGTTCGTAATGAATTCTTGAGATTAGTAAACCCAATTCTTGAAGCAATTAAGAGAGAAAGAGGTTTATATGAGTTCCGTGTAACTGTATCTAATGACCCTGAGGACATTGATGCAAACACACTTAGAGGTAAAATCTATGTAAAACCAACTCGTTCACTTGAATTTATCGATGTTGAGTTCATAATTACCCCAACAGGAGCATCATTTGATAATATCTAATGAAAATAAAGATGGGAGGGGGTAACCTCTCCCATTTATATGTTCCACGAGGAACCAAAAAGTATAAAAAAAATATTTGTATATTTTACCCAGTATTACATATAGTATACTAGAACTAGTATTATATTTCTAGATTTATTTATTAAATCTTTAAATCCAGTTCCAGTATTTATACTAGTATAGGGAAAAAATACGAAAAAAAAATCAAATAAAAAAGCCCAACGATGAAATTTTTTATTTTTTCAAGATAGGCATATTTATAAGTAAGAAGAATAACCAAAAAAAAAAATTAAAACAAAGACATAGACATGGCAGATTTATTAATGAAAATGCCGGTTCCTTACGAACCGAAAAGAGTTAACCGATTCATACTTAGATTCCCTTCTTCATTGGGTATCAACGAATGGTATGTATCATCAGCGGCTAGACCAAGTGCAAAAATCAATTCAGTTGCGATTCCGTTCATCAATACCTCAACTTATGTTGCGGGACGTTTTGAGTGGAACGAATTAAGAGTAACGTTTAAAGACCCTATTGGTCCTTCTGCGTCTCAGGCATTGATGGAATGGTTCCGTCTACACGCAGAGTCTGTTACGGGTCGTATGGGTTATGCTGCGGGTTATAAGAAAGACATCGAATTAGAGATGTTGGACCCAACGGGTGTTGTGGTTGAAAAATGGATTCTTCAAGGTACATTCTTGACTGACTTGAACTTCAACGAACTTGATTACTCAAGAGATGATATCGCAACTATCACTGCGTCTTTACGTATGGATAGATGTATCCAAGTTTACTAATAGAAATAAAAAATATAGAATCTGTCAATATGAAGGTCTCCTCACAAGGGAGACCTTTACTTTTTATAATAAGTTTTGTATAATAGTATAGTTATAACAAAACACATATATGGAAGAATTTAGAATTGACCCAACGATATCTTACGATGTTGTTGAATTACCCTCAAGGGGGATTTACTATCCAAATGGTAAGAAGTCCCTAAGAGTTGCATACCTAACTGCAACTGACGAAAACATACTATCGTCACAAAATTTAATTGCCACCAACATGGTAACTGAAGAACTTCTAAAAAGAAAAATTCTTGATAGAGATTTTGATGTCAATGAAATGGTTGATGATGACAAACAGGCGGTATTATTATTTTTAAGAAACACCGCATTTGGTTCAGAATATAAGTTTCATCTAACTGACCCTAAAACAAATGAAGAGTATTCAAGGACAGTCGATTTAAGTGAAGTTAAATTTAAAGATTTTACATTGGTTCCGGATGTTAACGGTGAATATCCATATAGAATGGAAAAAACCGGTATTGATATTACATTCAAATTTCTAAATCAAAAACAAATTGATGATATTAGAAAAATAGAAGACAGTTGGAACGGAAATGGGGTTGCACCTGTTATTACGAAACAACTTGAAATGATGATTAAAACAGTTGCTGGTAATAAAGATATGATGAATACAAGAAACTTCATTGAAAAATTACCAATCAAAGATTCTCAGGATTTCAGAAAATACGTGAAAGAAAATTCACCTAAACTAGATTTAAAAAAAGAAGTAAACACCCCGTCAGGAGACATAGTCCAAGTAGAAATTGGATTCGGGGTAGAGTTTTTTCGTCCTTTCTACGGATTATAAGAAAGGTCAGCTAGACGAGATTTTATTTTTAGTTAAAAGAGGGTTCTCTTATGGGGACGTACTTACCATGCCCGTCTTCATTAGAAGGTATTATGTTGAGTATTTAATTGAATTAGAAAATAGGTCAACGTAATATTTATAGACATGGTTGATATTAGTAAATTTAAAAGTGGTCTTAATGATAGTCAGTTTAGGTCCGCATATTTAACCGAATTAAATAGAATAGGCGGAACTTTCGACCAAAAACAGTTCAATAATGCATGGGGAAGTTATAGCTCTCCCCTATCTAAAAGTTCAGGAAACTCAGGTTCAACTACTGCAACCTCAACATATAATCCTGTAACTATGGCAAAGAACGCCATTGTTGGTGGACTAGAAACTCAAGAACAAACGGGTTATATGCCCAATATGGGTGAGGAAATGATTAAGGCATCAACATCAGCAAAAGAGTTATTCGGTTTTATTACTAATCTTAAAAGCCCAACGGATATTTTAAGTGGTGCGGTTGGGGTAATCGGCGACCAAGCGGCATTATATTTAACACAACAAACTGAATTGATTGGGGTGCTTAATAAACAAGCGGGATTAACTGGAAAGTTTTCCGAAGATGTTAGAGAAGAATTAACACAGGCAAATATCCCATTAACTCGATTGGGTATTGGATTTGCAGATTTGGCAAAGGGTGCGGAATCTTTAGTGAGTAGTAGCGGTAGATTTATAACATTAAATAGGGACTCTTGGTATGAAGCGGGAAGGGCGGCAACTGCATATGTTGGAACACTTGGAGAATTAGTCGAAATGTATCCCGCCTTTGAAAAAATAGGTATTGGAGCCTCAGATGTTGCTGCTCAAATAGAACTAACAGGTCAACGCTCACTTAATCTCGGTTTACAATCTAGTAAAACAACAAAAGAACTATCAACTAATTTAAGTAAATTAAATGAATATGGTTTTAAAGGAGGTGTTCAAGGAATGGCTGAAATGGTTAGAAAATCTACTGAATTTAGAATGAATATGCAATCAGTATACGATATTGCAGATAAAGTATTTGACCCTGAAGGTGCAATTGATATGGCAGCAAACTTACAGGCGATAGGTGGGGCAATAGGTGATTTTAATGACCCATTGAAACTAATGTATATGGCAACAAACGATGCTGAAGGATTACAAGATGCGTTAATTGGTGCTGCTGGAGGATTAGCAACGTATAACCAAGAACAAGGTAGATTTGAAATTACGGGTGTAAATCTTAGAAAGGCTAAAGCGATGGCTAAAGAACTTGGTATATCCTATGGTGAATTGGCAAATGGTGCGATTGCGGCGGCTGAAAGGTCGTCAGCGGCGTCTGCATTGATGGGTAAAGGATTAATGTTAGATGATGAACAAAAAAGATTTCTTACTAACATTTCACAAATGAAAGGTGGACAAATGACCATTGAACTTAATAGTGATAAAATTAAAGAAGTATTGGGTGTAGATAGTAAAACAAAAGAAATTGCGTTAGAAAAATTAACACAAAAACAAGTAGATACTATTTTAAAATATCAGGACGAGTTTAAAGAATTATCACCTGAAGAAATTATTCAAAAACAAGCGACAACGGTTGAAAACATTGCCAGAGATGTTAATTATATGGCGGCAGCCGCAAGAGTTGGTGCTGCCAATAAAGGAGGTGCATTTTTAGAAAAAATAAAAGAATTGGCTGGTTATGAACCCGGAACTTTACTTAAAAAAAGTAATGAATTAGCCAATAAAGTGGGGGCTGAACTCGGTCAGGAACCAATAAAACCAAGAAATGTTAATCCAAAATCAACACCACAACAATCAGTACCTGTTAACAATTCAACACCGACAACAAACACACCAGCAACAACAACTGAACCACAATCCAATAAAACAGAAGTTACACTTAACATTAAGAGTGATACAATTATGGATGAATGGTCAAGATATCTTGTTAGAAGACCCGAAGCAATTGACGAATTTTTAAATGGAACTAGTCCAAGAGATTATACTAGTCAATCATAAACATAAAATAAGTAAATCTCTATTTATAGTAAAACAATAAATGCCAAGTTATTTAGATTTTAGTAGTACATCGACATTCAGGGACTTCTTAATATCAAAGACGTTACAACGTCCATTTGGTCCCCAAACATTTACTGCGGCAAACTATAGTGTTCAGACTCTAAGTAATTTAGCCAATGTTGACCCAGGTGCGGTCGACACAAACCGTGCAAATGATTTATTACAGATTAAAAATACAAACATTTTTAAACCTGTAAGTTACTTTGTAACTGAAAATATTAATACAATACCAAGAAGTGCTAATTTAAACCTATATCCCTATTTTACAAGAGGAGATATAAGTAGTTTATTTGGTATTATGTCTAACAGTAACTACGATAATGAATCGCAGTTAATGAAATTCGCGGCATTAAACATACGTGAAAATAGAGACGGTCCTGTTTTTGCTAGAATCACACAAAATTTAACTTCAGCCACATTAGGTAGAGTTAGAATTGCGGATGCAATAAATGGAAACACAGCGACGGCAATCAATATCATTACAGGTAGAGAACCGTTAATTGAAAAGAATTATAAAATTACGGTTGCCAAGACATTATTAGGTAAGGGGGTAGATTTTCTACAAACCGTTGCTGGTGTTGAATTTCCGTTTAGTGAAATACCGGGTGATTATTTATCTAACCCACAAAACCCAATTGAAAATAGACCAACACCAAGAACTGAGGCGGGAGCAATCCTACAAGATGTTACAGGCGCATTAGGTTCATTAATTGGAATTCAAAGAAGACCAAAGGTTTCAAGAAAACCTTCTGATTTGATGATTGAATATATGGGTGATGGTCAAAAACAAACTTTGTTTGACAACTTATCATATTCGAAATACGCACCAAACTACACGACTACTGCAAGGTCACAACAGTCTTCAAAACTTTTTAACAACATTAGTCAATTTGCTCAAGGAGTTAAATCTCTTTTAGGGTTAGAGGCACCAAAAGGTGTTGCATATATTGGTGATGATAGAAGTGAAGATGTGAAGATGACAATGTCTGATTCAAATAACAATATGGTAAAAAGTAGTTACTATATGGGTATGATGTTTGACCCTGTTCAGACATCTTTATTTGAAAGACAACAAAATATAACTGAAGGTGGTACACTAAGTGGTAAACTGACTTGGATTAGTAGTAATTCAAAAAATAAGTTAGGTTTATATAACGAGGAGTGGGCACAAGAGGCAACCCAACACAGTGATTCTCTATCGACAAAATATGGTTTTAGAGAAGATTCAATTTTAGGTAAAACACAGGAACTCCTTAACTCCATGCCGAATGACGGTATGGCATCTCGTACTCACGTTGGTAATGTCATTGACCAAACAAGTAGAGTGTTCAGAGAAGGTGAAACAATGTTATCAAGAGGTTCCGCAATTCAATACGTTGACAAATACACAAAAGAAAACACCGGTATAGAATATTGTAGAGTATGGACAAAAGATAGGTCTTACTTTAACTATTCAGATACTATGAAGAGAACGGGTAATATCCGTAAATTCGATGATAGTGTGATGTCAACCCCATGGAACTTGAACATTGCACCCATGTCAGATGGTGATAGAAATTTTGAAGGAGTCTCAACAAATATATTTAAAGGACCTCCCGGAGATGGATTTTATGCAAAAAAATATATGTTCTCAATTGAGAACTTGGCGTGGAAAACATCAAACACACCCGGATTCACATATAATGATTTACCTTACTGTGAAAGAGGTAACAACGGAGGTAGAGTTATGTGGTTTCCACCGTATGACTTAAAAATCAGTGAGCAGAACTCAGCAAGATGGAATGATAATACATTCTTAGGTCGACCTGAACCAATTTATACGTACCAAGATACATCAAGAACGGGGCAATTATCATTCAAAGTGGTTGTTGACCACCCTAGTATCTTAAACCTATTAGTTAGAGAACACTTTAAAAATATGAGTGACGAAGAGTCCGAAAATTACATCAACGCATTTTTTGCGGGATGTGAGGAATTGGATTTTTATTCACTTATTAGAAGATATACATATTTGGATTCTGATGACATCACTTTAATAAAGATGTTCTTAGAAAAAGGTAAAGACCCTGAAGTAATTAAGAAATACAAAACCATTATAGAACCCGTTGTTAATACGGACCAAAGTAGTGGTAATGGTAACGGAAATGCAAACGATAAGATTAGTAAGAGTTTTGTTCTTAAATATGATAACGATATTCCGGGTCCTCGTTTACAATCTGTGGAGGTTGATACACCGTATGGTACATTATTTAATTCATTTTATGCAATGAAATCCGGTCACACTAGTGGACTTAATAGTGATTTAAGAAGTATTACTGGATTAACACAAACCGCTCAGATTTTAAAAGAAAAATCTTACATTTTTGGTTCAACCGGAGCAACTATTGACGATACATCTGTCATTGCTCAAACAACAAAATTAAGTGGTTATTTTGATACTGCAAAGGCACAATACGAGGCACTTACAGGTGAAACCGCAACACTAAAAGAAAAGATTAGTGGTGGTACTGTACAAAAGATTTATTTAACTATTGAATCGTCTTGTTCATCAGTTGCCCCTGAACTATACAATGAAAAGTTGGCACTTAGAAGAAGTTCAAGTATCATAAAAGACTTTTTCAATGCAATATCTAAAGATGGCGATGGAGCAAAAAAGGTAAAACTAAATTGGGTTAAAAGTATTGGTGTTGCTGAGAATAAAAATTTATCTGAAAATGACAAGGTTATCATTGTAAAAGGTAAACCAATTGTTGTTAAAAAGGAATATAAATTAAGTGATTTTGGATGGACAGATAATCCGGGTTCAGTTGTTATTGATTCTGCAAACTACGGTGAAAATTTTACAGGACCGGGTCCTGATAGTCAATGTAGAGGAAAAGAATTTGTTACGGTTAAAGGATTAAAAATCAATGCACCGATTGCGTTTTTCTGTAGACAATCTACCGTAAAACTTGATTATAAAATTGAACCTGAAAAACCAAAACCAACACCTTCCCCAACAATCGTTACGAGAATTGAACCGGATGGTGAAACTACTTTATATCCACCAACTAAGAAACCCGCAATAGACCCAATGAAGAGAATCATCATGAAAACTCTTTCAGAGTGTTTTTATTTCAAAAAACTTGAAGAGGATTCTCCAGTGGCATTCAAATCATTAAAAGAAAAATTAAAATATTTTCATCCAGGTTTCCACTCAACAACCCCTGAAGGATTGAACTCTCGTTTGACCTTTATGTTACAATGTGTAAGACCGGGTGATACAATACCTATTAAGGGAATTTCGGATGATGCGGATTTAAATGCAAGAAATACTTCATTTGGTCCACCACCTGTTTGTGTTCTTAGAATTGGCGATTTTTACCATTCTAAAATTATTATTCGTGATGTTAACATCACATATGATGATTCACCATGGGATTTAAACCCTGAAGGTATCGGTGTACAACCAATGATTGCCAATATTACATGTCAAATTGCATTTATTGGAGGTCAAGGATTGTCAAGACCTGTTGAGAGATTACAAAACGCTCTCTCATCAAATTTCTTTGCCAATACTGAAATGTACGATGAAAGGTCAATACCAACAAATGAGACTATTGGTGGTGTGGACGCAAAAGAATTTACAAAAGATTTCTTAGAGAAATTATTAAGTGATTTACCAAAACAAAAAGAAACCCCTGAAACTCAAAACACTAATAAAATTAGTGAAGGAAAATGGATTGGTACACTTTCAAGTGCAACGATGGATTACACCCCATTACTCCAACCGGTATTTGATAATACTGACAATTATTTTAAAAAGTACGAAAGTACCTATAACAAAATGATTAAAAGATATGGTGAAGATATTGGTACATTATTATTTACTGACACATATAGAACAATTAAACAATATGATGTTTACACAACCACCACAACAACACCGGGTAAAACATTATCATTAGTTGGTCTTTATAAGAAAAACAATGAATTACCAATCTTAATGAGGGGTGTTAAAAGTGCAATGATTGCACAATTAGATAATACCGACCTATCACTTATGTTTGGATTAGATAAAGTTTTAACTCCACCTAAATTAGCCAAGTCAAACGAATATCTTAAACCTTTAATTACTAAAATAGTTGAAGATAAATTAAACGAACTAATCGATACAAATCCATTCGGTGAATTTGAATCTGTGAGAGATTCGTTGATTAAGAGTTTAGACTACGTTAACTTCCTTGTTAAATTTGGTAAGGACACAATGGTGATGGGTGAAGATGTTACCGATGCGGTTTTATCGGGTTTTACATACGATTTACTATATAATGAGTATAGTAGTTGTATTGACTACATTGAAAAGAACACACCAAAAATGTTTGTTGATTTAACATCAACAATTAATTTTAATACACCAACAATTAGTTCAATTGAATTCGAAAGAATTATGACCGTATTCCTTCAAGAAAAGATTAATGAAATTGTTAAGGTATATGAAAATGACCAAACAATATTCCCTGAGAACATTAGAAAGAAAATTAGAAATAAGATTGAAGATTTTGTTGAGGAACTGAAAGATAAAAAGTTTAAATTTTCAAACTTCAAAAAAAGAAAGAACAGTAAAGAAATTAAATTCACTGTTACAACCAATAACTTATCTACAGATGCAACATTCAATGAAGAATCTAAAAAAGTACATTCAGATAATGTTGAAGTGACAGACAAACTAAACTACTACAAAAGTAATAAAGATAAAAAGTAATGGCAAGGGATTATTTTAACAGATATCAGTTTTTCATTGAGGACAGTGAATTTAAAATTGTTCCGGGTATTGAGATTCCGATTAAAGGAACCGACAAGTATACATTCTATAAGAAAGGAAAAGATAGATTGGATAAAATCTCTCAAGAATATTATAATTCACCCGTTTTTGGTTGGGTTATTTTAATGGCAAATCCATTGGCTGGTAG
>Ga0209107_10000750_pt1 | contig 18512 bp, 16 predicted proteins | sample LakErihyJuly2011_2_FD_187460 | JGI IMG/M metagenome (GOLD analysis project Ga0209107, IMG submission 187460) | Freshwater microbial communities from dead zone in Lake Erie, Canada - CCB hypolimnion July 2011 (SPAdes) (version 2) | ecosystem: Environmental > Aquatic > Freshwater > Lentic >... | reverse complement strand
GCGTGCAAGCGCTTCTGCAAAGCGGGCAGCTCTGCGATCTGGCGCCCACGGTGCGCTTACCCGTGGCCTTGTACTGGCATTGCTGGAAACTGGAGTCGGTGCTGCTGCAATCTCTTACAGATGCGCTGCGCCGGGGCGCCACCGCTGCGCTGGCGCATTAGGTGTTCGTTAATTGCTAATTCGAATGTTGACCAGCAGTTGCGCAACAATTTAAAATCTGTAATTGCATAGCATCTGTATTGTTTGACCATCACTTAAGTATGTTCACTTTTATTCACAGAGGTATCCAATGGATGAGCGCAATGTGATCGTTTCCGATGAAGTTGATGTCAATCAGGATGAACCTGTTAGTCCTAGGTTTACCTTCATGATTGCTTGCTTGCTTTTTGCGATTTTTTTTGCTCTTTTTATCGCGGCTTTTTGATGAAATTATTAAAGGTCATCAAAAGATAGGCCGTTCCGGGTCGCGGTGATTTCTCCGGATTCGGCAGTGCACTTGTATTGCTCCATCGCCGTTATGACTGATGCATAAAAAAACGCTCAGTTCAGACAGAATCGTCATCTACTCTAAAGCACACTAATGGACCTGCTTATCTAGCAAAGTCATCAGGACTTCGTGGCGACCCCTCATGTAATCGCGGGTCTCGGGCCAGGTGCTTTCCGCGGCGACTTTAAGGGCGCTACGCACCTGTAGGTCTGCCAACATGTCCCGCATGGGCCACAGGTAGGTCTTCAGGCCGAACGCGATCGCAGTACTTTGAGGCAGTTTCACAAGCGTCTGGTGCTCGGAGCGAATGAATCCATTCTCCTGCAGTCTTTCAGGTGTCATCGGCGGAACAAGGTCTAGCGCATCTGCATGACGAAACAGCCTTGGCGATAGGTGGGGGCCCCAGTTTCGCCTCCAGACCACACGTTCAGGCCGCATGGCATGAAACGCACGGTCGACCGATGTTGCCAGGTGAGCCTCGTATTGCGGCACGTCTCCCTGGTGAATCTCCCGCGTCGTCCGACCCAGGCGTGCCCGTTGACGGCTCAACTTGCGTTCCTCTTCCCAATGCGCGCGAAGTTGCTCGTGCTGTGGCCCTGGGTCAGGCAGATCGAAGCAGCTGCGCAACGACCATCCGTTTGGAAACAGCAGTGCGCCGCTCATCAAACGATAGGTGACCTGGCCCTGCGCGTCCGTTTCTGAGGGCAGCATGAGCAGGAAATCCTCAGTTGCCAGTGCAGCCACAGCAACCATCGGCTCCGCGCCCTGATGACCGACATCGACGACCACACCGGTCAAATGGCAAGTGACGTGATTGCCCTGCCGGCTGAACGCGCGCGGATGTTGAGTCGTGAGCCACAGGACAACGTGATCACGCAACTCGGTCTCTGCCAGCAAGACAGTCTCCGAGTCAAGCCGGTCGACCACCCAGGTGCGCTTTGTTGCAAGCAACGCCAAACGCTGCCTGATCTGCTCAGGGTAGGTCGAGTCAATCCGCAGCCAGCTCGGATCACCCGCCGGATAGGCATTCATCAACACCGTCTTGGAAGGCGGTAGCAGGCACTGCATGTGGTCGCCCGGTAGCGCGCGCACCTGTTCAGCATCCACTGAAACCGCATCCAGCTGAATGCCATACGGGACTTCGGTCATACAGCTGGCAGCGGCAATCAGTACTTGAAGCCGAGCCGGAGTTCGTAGGTCCGCGGCGCACCGTAGCTCTCCACGACACCGCCAAAAGTGTAATCGGCGCGCATCGTGCGGTAGAGCTTGTCGGTGGCGTTTCGCACGCCGGCCTGCAGGTACCAGGCGTCCTTTGGAGCCGACCAACGAACCGATGCATTGACCAGCCCGTAGGCCTCTCCCTTATTGTTCGCCTGGTCCAGCGTTAAGGGGAAGACCACGCTGCTTCGGTAGTTGTACTCGAGGTGGCTGCGGAGTTGACCTCCGGCCATCGCAACTTTGTGGTCCAGCCAGAACGAGCCGCTGCTCTTGGGCGTGAGCGGCAACTGCATACCGCTGAGGTCTTTTCTCGTCGATGGGGACACGTAGTTCATCAGTTCGCTGTCGATGTAGGCGGCCGCCAGGCCACCACCGAAGCCCGCACCCAGCGCCATATCGGCACTCAACTCAAGGCCCTGAACTTTGGCCTTAGAGGCGTTGTTGACGTTCACCACAAATTTACCCGACACGGCGTCCATCACAGCCGTGCGCAACTGCAGGTCCTTGTAGTCGTAATTGAAGGCAGAGGCATTCAGCGACAGCGCCCCGCCCATCAAAGTGCTGCGCACGCCTACCTCGTTGGCCACAATGCTTTCGGGCTCGAACTTCTCGATCCCTGCACGGCCAAAGTTGAAGCCGCCACTTTTGAAGCCCTTTGACACGCCTGCATACGCCATCAGCCCCTTTGAGGGCGTCCATTGCAGTTGAGCCTTCGGTGTGAAAGACGAGAAGCTGACGTCGCCAACGAAGTTCGCAGCCGACCTTCGGTTAGTTGCATCGCCCTCCTTGGTGTCGCGGCTGTAGCGCGTACCCAACACACCAGACCACTCTCGCGTGAATCGGTAAGTCGCCTGGCCAAAGACCGCCTCTGAGTTACCGTTGCTTTTTACTGTCTGACGTGCAAAAGCGCAACTACCCGGCACACCGCAGTTGACGGCCCCATGCAGCAGCCAGTCCAGCGTCTCGGTACCCTTGTCGCGGTAGAGGAAGACGCCCGCCGTCCACTCCAGAGGCCCATCCCCTTGGCTGAAGAACTGGAACTCCTGCGATGTAGACTTGACGTCGGTGGTGGTGTCCTGCGTTTCCAGCTTGGCGCCCGTCCAGTCGACGTCATTCTGATCACCGCTCTTGAAACTCGTGATTCCGGTGATGGACTTGAACCCGATTGGGCCGAGGTCCCAGTTCACGGTGGCCGCCATGACGTTGGTCTTGCGCGAGCTGGTGACGGGGGAGTCCAGTCGGATGTTGCGGGCGTTCGTACGGTGGTCCGCCCCAGTCAGGCGGTAGTCTGGATCGCCTAGCGAGTAAGGGTAAAGCGGCCCGGTAATTCCGGTGTCGGTGGATACGCCGTATCCGAGCGTGCCCTTGTCTTCGGATGCCTGGGCCAGCAGAGTGAGATTAGCGTCCTTGCCCAGCGCCATACGCACCTTGCCGCGGAAAGCCTTGAAATCGTTAGTATCCAGCCCAGAACCAGTGCTCAGGTTACGCGTGTAGCCGTCGTCCTTTGAATAAGCCACCGCGAGGCGGCCGGACAGATCATCCGTGCCACCTCCCAACGCCATCTGTGTTCGTCTCAGGCCTAGCGAACCCGAGCCCACGAACCCCTCAGCTCCAGGCTTGGCGGTGGGTGCACGCGTCACCACGTTGATGGCACCACCCGTCGCATTTCGGCCATACAAGGTTCCCTCCGGGCCTTTCAGCACTTCAACACGTTGGAGATCGAACAGTTCAGTCAGCGCCATGCTGGATCGCGGCAAGTAGACGCCGTCAAGGTGCACGGCATTGGACGGATCGGCGCCGATGCTGCGGACGTTATTGGACACGCCGCGGATGGCCAGGTTCGTCTCGCGACCACCGGAGGACAGACTCAGGCCAGGCACCTTCTGCTGAATATCAGCAGAGTTCACGATGCCGGCGCGAGCCAGGTCGTCGGCAGTCAGCGCAGTGACTGATGCAGGAACATCTTGCAAGCTTTTGCGTGTTTTCAACGCCGTAACCTCAACACTCTCTAAGACGGTGGCAACCGATGCCGCTTGCCCACTGCCTGTCCCAGTTGGAGCCGGTTGACCTTGTTGGGCATGCGCCGACCAGGGGGCCAGCATGGCGATGGCGAGCGCCACTGGCGAGAGACGTAGAAAAGGGACAAAGTGGGTCATGGGTTGTATCCTTTAAAAGAAAGCCTAATATTGGAGAAAATTTTCTAAGTTGTCAATACTTTATCTATTATGGAAAACTCTGAGATAATATTTTGCTGGAAAAGCCGATTTTGAGCAAATACACGGGGACAGCCAGCATAAAGCGATATTGAATGACGTTATATTTCCAAAAAAGAAACTAATTTATTAAAGGACTCCACCATGGTCAATAACAGCCACCCGATCACCTCATCTCTGGAGCAACGCGATCGCGACTCCTTGCTGCACCCTTTTACCCGTGCCGACGACTTTGCCGCCGGTAGGGTTCCGGGGCAGCGCATCGTGCAAAGTGCATCTGGCATTCGCGTTACTGACGCCCACGGACGCTCAGTCATTGATGGCATGTCTGGTATGTACTGTGTGAATGTGGGCTACGGCCGAAAAGCCATCGTTGATGCCATTGCAGAGCAGGCTAGCGAGTTGCCTTACTACCACATCTTTGCGGGCGCCTCACATCCTAAGGCCATCTTGCTGGCTGAGAAGCTGATCGCGCTTACAGGCGGACGCATGAAGCGCGTCTTCTTTGGCCTCTCGGGTTCGGACGCTAACGAGACGCAGATCAAGCTGGTCTGGTATTACCACAACATCATCGGCAAGCCCCATAAGAAGAAGATCATTGCGCGCCAGCGTGGTTACCACGGTGCCACCACGATGACAGCCAGCCTGACTGGGCTGCCAAACTACCACAGCGGCTTCGACCTTCCTTTCGCACTGGTGAAGCACACGATCGCACCAGACGCATTCTGGGCGCCCGAGACCGACCCGCGCGCCTTCTCTCAACGTTGCGCTTACGAACTTGAGCAGCTCATCCTTGAAGAAGGCCCCGACACAGTCGGCGCTTTCATTGCCGAACCAGTCGTCGGCTCTGGCGGCATCCTACCCCCACCGCCCGGCTACTGGGAAGCCATCCAGCCCGTGCTTCGCAAGTACGATGTTTTGCTGATCGCCGACGAGGTGATCACCGCCTTCGGGCGCGTGGGTCACATGTTGGCAGTTGACGGCTACGGCATCGAGGCCGACCTGATAACGCTGGCAAAGGGGCTAAGCAGCGGTTATGCCCCACTGTCGGCTGCGCTCGTCGGCCCCAAGGTCTGGCAAGCACTGCAGGATGGCGCGCGGACGCACGGCTTCTTTGCGCACGGCTACACCTACTCGGCACACCCACTGGGCGCTGCAGCCGCCCTAGCGAATATCAAAATCATTGAGGAAGAAGGGCTTTGCGCCAACGCCACCGAGGTGGGTGCCTACCTGCTTCAACAGTTGCGCGAGCGCCTAGCAGGCAACCCGCTGGTGGGCGACGTGCGCGGCGCCGGCCTGCTGCAAGCAGTGGAGTTTGTGGCTGAGGGCCCGCCCCGGCGGCGGCTTGACGCCACACTGAAGTTCTCGGCCCAGGTTGCCGCATTTGCCATGGAAGAAGGACTGCTCGCACGACCCCTGCCTGTCAACGACATCGTGGGCATCTCTCCGCCTCTCATGCTAACACGCAGTGATGCAGACCAGGTTGCCGAGATGCTGCAGAGGGCCATTACACGTGCATCTGCGATGCTGAGCACGGAACAGCGCCGAGGAACCGCGTGATGACCAAGTCCTACGAATTTGTCACCCTCGATGTGTTCACCGATCGTCGTTTCGGCGGCAATCCGCTGGCCGTGGTCGCCGACGCCCGTGGCCTGGACACTGCGACGATGCAGGCCTTGGCCGGCGAGTTCAACCTCAGCGAGACGACCTTCGTGCTGCCGCCCGATGACCCTGGCCATACCGCCAAGGTCCGCATCTTCACACCATCCGCTGAAATCGGCTTTGCCGGCCATCCCAACATCGGCACCGCCTGGATGCTGGCAGCCAAGGGGCTCGACACCCACGGTCGCCTAACCTTGGAGGGCGGCAGCGGGCTGGTGGAGATCGACGTGGAGCGCGACCGCGGCGAACTGCGCATGTGCCGTCTAATGACACCTCAGGTGCTGAGGCTGAGTGCCGCACCTAATGCAGCCGAGCTTGCGCCCTGCGCCGGACTGGACGCGAGTGACATCCGACAAACCGACGTGGCCTCGGTTGGTCTGGACTGTGTGTGCGCCGAGGTTTCCGTGGAAGTGCTGGCACGCGCTGCGCCCAATGCCTCGGCTTTTCGGGCGGTGGCAGACCGCTGGCTAGGGCCACAGGGCCGCTTCATGTTGTGCCTCTACGCCCGCGACGGCAACCAGCTGAGATCGCGCGTCTTCGGCCCGCTGTATGGCGTTACTGAAGATCCCGCTTGTGGCAGCGCCACGGCCGCGCTGGCAGGCCTGCTGCTGGAGCGAGATGGCGCACCGAGCAACCGGCTCGTGATGCAGATGGGGGCGGAAATCGGCCGCCCGAGCGTGCTGTATACCGGCGCACAACGCGGCGACGAAGGCGTGCGTGTGTGGCTGGCTGGCCAGTGCGTGGAGATGACGCGCGGCACTTTCAGTCTGTAGCAGTGCCCCAGCAGGCTTTGACGCCTAGAAACTCAGCGCTTGCGGGTCTTGGTTCTTGTAGGCGGCTTTGCCTGGGCGGACGCTGCCAAATCCTCAGAAGCAGGTACCCGCACAAGCAGTGGCTCATTCATCGCTGGCGGATAACCCGCTGCGGCCAAAGATGGCCCGTCCGAGCAGACAGTCAACACGCGGCAGGGGCCATCGCCGACACGCAGATAGGCATGACCCATGCTGCTATCAAAGTACACCGAGTCGCCGGCATGCAGGAGCACCGGGGCATAAAGCTCGGTGTGGAACATAACCGCACCTTCCAGCACCACCGAGAACTCCTCGCCGCTGTGACGCAGGAGTTCACCGAACTCCGCCAGCGTGCGCGCCTTGGGTTGGCCGAAGATGGGCACCATCTGCTTGTTAAGCAACTCAGTCGCAGAGTACACATGTCCGTAATTGGGTGTGTCGATCACACTGCCCTCGCCGCTGCGGGACAAGCTGCGCCGACCTGAAAAGCCAAGCACCCGCGCAGGCGCTGCTTCGCTTGGGGGTGAGCCAGCGGCAAAGAGCTGCCCGATGTCGATGGCCAGCCCTTTGCTGATGCGGGACAGCTTGTCATAGGTGAGCGACATCTTGTCGTTTTCCACCTTCGAGAGGGTGGAAATCGACAAACCCGTGCGCTCGCTGACTTCGGCTAGTGTCCAGCCGCGCTCCTCGCGAACTGCTCGAACCACCGCCCCGGGTCTGGCGGGCAGGTTAAGGATTTCAGGCTGGGAGTCGCTCATGGATATTTTTTGGGTCAAAGGGTCTTGAACTAATGGTTGGCGGGAATGAATGTTAACTCGTTGCGTCATATTCACATTTTCTCATGTGAGAGCCAGGCCTGGGCGAGCCGCACCCACGCCGATGCGCCGATCGGAATTAGGGCATCATTGAAGTCAAAACTCGGGTTGTGCAGCATGCAGGGGCCCATGCCGTGCCCTGCATGGCGGTGGTCGCCATCTCCATTGCCGATCATGAAGTAACAACCAGCCTTGGCCTCCAGCATGAAGCTGAAGTCCTCTGCACTCATGGTCGGCTCGAACGTACGGACGTTTGTCGGTCCAACGAGTTCACGCAGCACGTCCTGCAGGAATGCGGTCTCCGCCGGATGGTTGGTGGTGGGTGGGCAGTTGCACTTGAATTCCATGTCGCAGCGCGCGCCGTGGGCGGCACCGATGTTTTGCACCAACTGTCTCATCCGCGCCTCGACGAAGTCGCGCGCCTGCACCGAGAAGCAGCGCACCGTCCCGCGCAACTGGCAGCTGTCGGGCAGCACGTTCAGCGCGTCTCCGGCGTGTACCTGTGTGATCGACAGCACCACCGACTCGGATGGTTTGACATTCCGCGATACGATGGTCTGCAGCGCCGTGCCGATCTGGAAAGCCACTTGGATGGCGTCGATGCCTTGATCCGGCATCGCCGCGTGCGCGCCCTTGCCATGCACGTTGATGGTGAACTCGTTGCATGACGCCATCATCGGCCCCGGGCTGACTGCAAAGCTGCCCACAGGCAGGCCCGGCCAGTTGTGCGCGGCGAAGACGGCGTCCACAGGAAAGCGCTCGAACAGGCCGTCGGCCATCATAGCCAGGGCGCCGGTGCCGCCCTCCTCGGCAGGCTGGAAGATCAGCACGATGGTGCCGTCGAACTCCGCATGCAAGGCCAGGTGCCGCGCCGCAGCCAGCAGCATCGCCGTGTGGCCGTCGTGGCCGCAGGCATGCATTCGGCCCGGGTTACGGCTGGCGTGGTCGAAACGGTTGTGCTCTTCCACAGGCAGCGCATCCATGTCGGCGCGCAGGCCGATGGTGCGCTTGCCCTGGCCCCGCTTAAGAATGCCAACAACGCCTGTGCGCCCCACACCTCGCACCACCGGAATGCCCCAACCCTCCAGTAACTCAGCAACACGGGAGGCCGTGCGCTCTTCGGCAAAGCTCAGCTCAGGATGGGCGTGCAGGTCGCGGCGGATGGCCATGAATTCCGCTGCACTGTCCTCGATGTCACGAATCATTATTATTCCCCCTCGAAACCTGTCAGCACATTCGCGACGTTGACACCCAGTACCTCGATTGCGTAGCCGCCTTCCAGGACGAACAGAGTCGGCAGCCCCAGTTCAGCCAGGCGACGACCCAACGGGGCGTAGTGGCTGCTGTCGAGCTTGAAACTACCAGACGGGTCGTCACGGTGCGTGTCTACACCCAGTGAGACCACCAGGGCCTGAGGCGCGTAGGTGTCGATGCGTTGGCAGCAGGTCTCCAGCGCGTCACGCCAGGTTGCCCAGTCACTGCCCGTGGGCAGCGGGCAGTTGAGATTGAAGCCTTCGCCAGCGCCGGCGCCAATTTCGTCAGCACGACCAACAAAGTAGGGATAGTCCTCGGCCGGGTCGGCGTGCACGGAACACACGAGCACATCGTCACGTTCATAGAAAATCTCCTGGGTGCCGTTGCCATGGTGGTAGTCCACGTCAAGTACCGCCACGCGGCGCATGCCGCTGTCGATGAAGGCCTGCGCGGCAATCGCCGCGTTGTTCAAGTAGCAATACCCGGCCAGGCGTTCCGTGCCTGCATGGTGGCCGGGCGGGCGGCAAAGGGCTAGCGCCGACCTTGCCCCATCTGCCATTGCACGCTGCGCTGACAACGCCACCTGAGCGGACTCGTAGGCTGCTGACCACGTGCCCGCCAACAAGGGGGCGATCGCATCCCCGGCAAACCAGCCGAGCTGGGCCACGACAGAGTCCGGGCAGCGCGCCGGCATACCGCCGGCAGGACTGCCCAGCACCGGCCAGAACTGCGGTAACACCAGCTCCACATTACGGTCGTTCGGCCAGCGTTCCCAGGCCGTCTGTAGGAAATTCAGGTAGTCTGACCGGTGCACCCGAGCGATGGGTGCCAGGCCAACGTCGCCGGCTGGCCGCAACTGGTGTGCCCCTGAGGCACGCAAGGCATCCAGTACCACATCAACGCGATCTGGCAAGTCGAAGTTCGGTGGATGGCCAGCACGCGCCATGGCTGAGCTGGGGTCGTGCAAGCGGTGGGCGGTGCCATGGACGATGAGCATGAGCGTGGTCTTCGGGGTGTTCAGGCGGGGTTCAGGCGCTGCGCTGCATGGCTGGCGGCGATGTGGCCGAAGATCATCGCCGGACCCAGTGTGATGCCGGCACCGGGATAGGTTCCGCCCATGAAGCTGGCCGCGTCGTTGCCGGCCACGTACAGGCCCTCGATGGGCTTACCGTGTACGTCAAGCGCCCGGGCGTGCTCGTCGGTCCTCAGACCCACGAAACTGCCAATATCGCCAGGTACCACCTTCACAGCGTAGAAGGGCCCTTGCTCGATGGGTGCCACGCACGGGTTGGGCGCATGGCCGCGGCTGCCATTGAAGCGTTCGTAGACGTCGGCTCCTTTATTGAATTCTTCGTCGATGCCGCGTTCAGCACCCGCATTCAGCCGCGCCACTGTCTGAATAAGCCCAGCGGCATCGATGCCACAGGCCTGCGCCAGTTCATCCAGCGTCTGCCCGCGCTTGAGGTAGCCGCTACCAACGAAGGAACCGATGGGCAAGGGCCAGGGCGGCACACGTCCCAGCCCGTACTGCCGGATGGCGCGGCTGTCACAGACGATCCAACTGCACACCTCAGCTTCGTCTCGGCAGGCGTTGATCATGGCCGGCACGAAGTCGTGGTACGAAAGCGACTCGCTGATGAAGCGCCGTCCGCGCCGGTCCACCGCGATGTAGCCAGCCTTGCCGCGGTCGTTGTAGTGAGGGAAAGGCACATCGGTGCCATCCGGTTGCGGCACCAGCGACATCGGCGTCCAGGCCGCTGGGTGATGCTGTGCGTCCTTGATCGCAACGCCGGCCTGACCGGCCAAGTTCAATGCGTCGCCCGTGTTGCCAGAGGGAGCAGCGGTGCGGTGGTTCTTGCCCGCCGTGACATGAGTGTAGTAGCGCGCGCGCAGTTCAGGGCTGGCCGGAAAGCCGCCGCAAGCAAGCACGACGCCGGCACGCGCTCGAATTTCGCAAAGCCCTTCGGACGTTTGCACCAGCGCGCCCGCGACACGAGCGTCCTCAACCAGAAGTTGCTGCACCGGCGTGTTCAGCCGCAGATCGACGCCGCGCTCGAAAGCACTGAGCGCAAGCATGGCCACCAATGCATTGCCATTGGACAACCGCGTGCTGCGCCCATGCCCACCTAAGCGGTCCATCACGTAGCGCAAGAACCTGCGACCTACCACGCCACGGCTCTGCCAGGACTTGGACATGCCGTAGTAGTGAATCAGATCCTCACGGCCAACGATCATGCCGCCGAAGATCGTGGTGCTGGACAGGGGTGGGCGCAGGTCGCGCATGCGAGGACCAAGGCGCCGCGCGTCAAAGGGATTAGCCCCCAGCGAGCGCCCCCCCCGGGAGGCACCAGCCACGCCTTGGTGGTAGTCGGGCCACATAGGAGACAGGTGGTAGCTGACGTGTGTGTGGTCTTCGAACCAGGCGAAGATATCCGCCGCTTGGCGCACATAGGCCTCGGCCTTCGCTTCGTCGGTGTACGCACCGCCCTCACCCCGCAGGTACTGCAGTGCGAGCGCCGGGTCGTCTTCAATCCCGGCAGCGCGCGCCTGGCGGCTGCCAGGGATCCAAACCAAGCCAGCAGAGAAGCACGAGGTTCCGCCGAACACGGGCGCCTTTTCCACCACCATCACGCTCAAACCCTTTTGGGCAGCAGTCACGGCAGCCGCTAGGCCCGCTGCGCCCGATCCTGCCACCAACACATCGCATTCAAGCATCATTGCTGTTCACTCCAAGTAATCATTTTTAAACACTTTCATCAAGCATCACTCGATGACAAACCCCGCTTGGCCAGACGACGACGCAGCAACCATGAGCAAGCCAAAGTAGCAACCCCAGAGACGAGCAGCACGATGAGCAGGCTGGTAGACAAAGCGTCGCCGCCACCACCGATTTGCTGGTTGAGTGCTGCCACCGAGGTTGGACCCAGGCCAAGGCCGCATCCGATCGACATGCACAAGGCCAAGGCCGCAGCAATGCCACGGGTGCGCCCACTGACCTGGTCCTGCAAGGTCGAAGCACAGCCGACATAGGCCGCGTTGGCGGCCACCTGCCAACAGGCAAAGGCTGCGACGGCGGCCCAACCACCAGGCAGCAGCAGCAAACAGGCCGACAGCAGCATGGCGATCGCGGCCCGCACGACCGTGTCGATGCGCCCAGTATGTGGTGAGCGTTCGTGCGCGCGGTCGCAGAGCACACCGCCGAGCCATCCACCGCCGACGCCGGCGATCAACATGCAGGCTCCCAGTATGGATCCGGCGTCGGCCACGCTGAAGCCATGCGTCCGTGTCAGCAGCGCAGTGGCCCAGATGCTGAAGCCGAAGTCGGCCAGCGCCACCGTGGCACCCGCCAGCACCACAAGCACGATGCGGTCGCGCAAGGCCCACAACTCTTGCGCGCGGTTGCCCACGTGCTCAGCAACGGCCACGGCGCGGCGCTGCGGCTCCGGAAAGGCAAGGATGGCGGGCACCAGCAAAAAACCGCTCACCCCCATCAACACCACCACCTGGCGCCAGGGCGCGAGATCGCCCACCCACGGCAGGCCGGCGTACTGGCCTGCAGCCGCCGCCTCCAGCATGTGCCCCCCCGCGGCAAAGGCCAATGCACTGCCCAGCGTGGCGCCAAAAAGCGACACCGCAATGGCCCTGCCGCGACGCTCAGGGCGGAAGTAGTCGCACAGCATGGAAATACTGGCAGGCCCCAAAACGGCCTCCCCCAGGCCCACCATGGCACGACTGGCGAGCAAGCCCGTGAAGCTGGTGGACATGCCGAAGAGAATAGTGCCAACAGTCCATACCGCAACGCCCAGCACAACTAGGTTACGGCGGTGCACGCGGTCGGCAAGCAGCCCGCACACCAAAGACGCCGCGCCATACAGCACAGCGAAGGCCGTGCCCTGCAGCAGGCTGAATTGGACATCACTGATACCCATTTCCAGCTTGATGGGATCGACCAGCACCGAGGGCACATAGCGGTGCACAAACGAGAACGTGGCAGCAACCAACATCACCAGAACGAAAGCCTGCGCCATCGAAGCACTCGGCCAAGGCGGCTCAGCAGCCGCGCTCAGCAGGGGCGAGGTTTCAGACGGCGAGGCGATGTTGTCCACTTGAGTTTTCAATTAATTTTCTAATTCAGAAACAATATTGACATATTGAAAAATAACTGTCAAGCTAGACGATCACGTCGCAGCCGACGCCCCGACCTCATTGCAGATGAAACTCTTCCTAGCCGGCCTGCTGGCCGAGAACAACTCCTACTCGCCAATCCCGACCGGGCTGGGCGCCTTCGAGACCGAAGGCATCCGACGTGGACCGGCGAGCGGTGTGGACCCGGGCGGCTACCTCAGCGCCATTGAAACCGTGCACCGTGTGGTCTCGCCGCGCGGCTGGGAAGTGGTCGAGGGCCTGTTCGCCGCTGCCGTCTCACTGGGCCCCATTCGGCAACCGGTTTACGAGCATTTGCGCGACGAGTTGCTGGACGACTTGCGCGCCGCGCTACCGGTGCAGGCCGTGATGCTGATGTTGCATGGTGCGATGACATCCGAGGACTGCCTGGATTGCGAGGGCGATCTGCTCGAACGTGCACGCAGCATTGTGGGCCCTGAGGTGCCCATTGGTGTCGAGTTGGACCTGCACGGACACGTCACGCGCAGCATGGTCCGACATGCCACGTTGATGGTGGCTTACAAGGCCTACCCTCATACCGACATCGCCGAGCGCGCTGCTGAAGTAGCGCAACTGACCATAGACACCGCGGAGCGCCGCATCCGCCCCATCACAAAGGTATATGACTGCCGCATGGCTGGCAGTTGGCCCACCACGCGCGAGCCCCTAAAAAGCTTTGTCAAGGAGCTACAGGCGCTGGAAGGACACAATGGCGTCCTTTCGGTCTCGCACGCGCACGGTTTCGCGTTTGGCGATGTGCCGGAGGCGGGTGCACGTCTCTGGGTTATCACAGACGGTGATGAAGCCCTCGCCAACCGCCTGGCTGCAGAACTTGGCCAGCAATTATGGTCACTTCGTCACGCCTTGCACCAGCCGCCACTCAGCATGGAGGCCGCCATGCAACGTGTGGCCGAATTACCGTCACTGCCCGGGGCGGGACCGATCGTCGTGGCAGACATGGCCGACAACCCAGGTGGTGGCGCCCGCGGCGACAGCAGCTTCGCGCTGCAGGCAGTCCTTTCGTTCGGCATCCCGAATGTGGCCCTCGGTGGCCTGTGGGACCCGGGCGCCGTTCAGCTGTGCTTCGAGGCAGGCCTGGGGTCGACGCTAGCCCTGCGCGTGGCCGGCAAGTCCGGGCCCACCTCGGGTTCACCGGTGGACTTGCGCGTCACCGTGCGGGCGCTGGCCGAGAATCACGAACAGTGCGCCTTCGGCGACAAAAGCCCCCTAGGTGCTTCGGCCTGGGTAAGCACGGCCGAAGGTATCGATCTGGTGCTGATTTCGCGCTGCCAGCAAGTCATCGGCGCCGATCTGTTCACCGGCCTGGGCGTTGACTTAAGTGGCAAGCACGCGGTGGTGGTGAAGTCCATGCAGCACTTCCATGCCGCCTTCGCGCCTCTCGCTCGAGAAGTGCTTTATGCCGATTCGCCGGGGTTACTGACTGCCGACATCGCCGCTCTGCCTTTCTGTCACCGCGACCCCAACTTCTGGCCACGCGTGGCCAATCCCTGGTCGGGTAAGACTTCCTGAGGCCATACCCATCAAATTCAACGCTTGGGCCAGTCCCCATTGCACCATTATTTAGAAAAGGAATTGCATGTCTGCTATCGATGACCGCCTGGCCCAACTGGGTCTCGTCTTGCCAGAACCGCTGAAGATGCCCCCGGGCACCACCTTACCCTTTCCCTGGGTTCGTGTGATTGGCCAACGGGCTCTTTTCTCCGGTCATGGCCCCACGCTAGCCGACGGCAGCGTGGCACAGCCATTGGGCAAGGTGGGCGCCCAAGTGACCGTGGAGCAGGGCTACACAGCCGCCCGACTCACGGGGCTGGCGATACTGGGCAGCCTCAAGCGCGAGCTAGGCACCTTGGACCGTATCGAGGCTTGGGTGCACATCCTCGGCATGGTCAACTCGGCGCCCGGCTTCGACCGCCAGCCCGCGGTCATTAATGGCTTTACCGACCTGATCCTTGAATTGTTCGGCCCACAGGTCGGCGCACATGCTAGGAGCGCCGTTGGCATGGCCGAACTGCCGTTTGGCATTCCGGTAGAAATTGAAGGCGAAGTGTTGTTGCGGGCCGACTGAGGCACCACGAGTATGGCAAATGAACCCAGACAAAAACCTTGTTCGCGCAGGTCATGGACTTTGTGCCCAGGCAAACCTTTGGCCATATCGTCGAGCGCCATCAAAGCAACGCGGCCATCGAAGACTTGGCCTTCATGCTGGAAGCCTCAGGCGTGAAGACTGGCAACGACATTACCAAACTGTTGGCCCTGGGCCAGCTAGTAATCGGATGGTTGGCCGGCGAACAAACCAACGGTACTTTGTGCGGTGCCGGTTTGCCCAAAAACTTCAATGCAGCCATTTAAGTTATGACCTATCCTACGCGGCTTCATCACCATTGGCAATTGCACAATACTTGTGCGACACTTCCTCTCATTCGCACACCTCCATTCATGAGCATTCAAATTCTCATCATCGGTATTCACCTCGCCCGCAGCACCCGCGGTCGCATCTGCTCGCCTCCAAAACAACGTACCTGAATTTTTTCTGTTTGCGTTTTTTAATTTCTGGAGAGCTTCATGGCTGATTTGTTTGAAAACCCAATGGGTTTGTGCGGTTTCGAGTTCGTAGAGTTTGCATCCCCTGTAGCGGGCGTTCTAGAGCCCTTGTTTGAAAAGATGGGCTTCTCTTTGGTAGCCAAACACCGATCCAAAGACGTGGTGCTGTACCGACAGGGTGACATCAATTTCATTGTCAACCGCGAGCCCAGATGCTTGGCGGGTTACTTTGCTGCAGAGCACGGCCCATGCGCATGTGCTCTTGCATTTCGGGTGAAAGACTCGCATAAGGCCTACGCCCGTGCGCTCGACATGGGCGCGCAACCCGTCGAGGTGCCTACAGGGCCGATGGAGTTAAAACTTCCTGCCATCAAAGGCATTGGTGGCGCACCGCTTTATTTGATCGATCGCTTCGAAGACGGCAAAAGCATTTACGACATCGACTTTGAATTCATTGAAGGCGCAGACCGTCACCCTGTAGGTCACGGCTTCAAAATTATCGACCACCTCACGCACAACGTTTACAAAGGTCGCATGTCGTTTTGGAGCAGCTTTTATGAGAAGATTTTTAACTTCCGCGAAATTCGCTACTTCGACATTAAGGGTACGCACACGGGACTAACCAGCAAAGCCATGACTGCGCCCGATGGCCTCATTCGCATTCCTTTGAATGAAGAGTCTGGCAAAAATGGAGGCCAAATTGAAGAGTATTTGATGCAGTTCAACGGCGAAGGCATTCAACACATTGCCTTGCTCACAGATGACCTGATGAAAAGCGTTGACTCGCTGCAAATGGCGGGTATTCCACTTATGACTGCTCCCAACGACATCTACTACGAGATGCTCGAAGAGCGCCTGAAGGGGCATGGCGAGCCCGTGACAGAATTGCAGGCACGCGGCATCTTGTTGGATGGCTCCACCGCCAATGGCGAAAAACGTTTGCTGCTCCAAATCTTCTCGCAAACTTTGTTGGGCCCCGTGTTCTTCGAATTTATCCAGCGTAAGGCCGATGAGGGCTTTGGCGAGGGCAACTTCAAAGCATTATTTGAGTCCTTGGAACGCGATCAAATTAGACGTGGTGCCATTCAAGTAGACGCTTGAAGGAAAGTCATGAAAATCAGCAGAATTCACCACGCAGCCTATCGCTGCAAGGACGCCAAAGAAACCGTTGAGTGGTATGCCAAAAACTTGAACATGGACTTTGTGCTGGCCATTGCCGAAGACTTGGTGCCATCCACCAAAGCGCCCGATCCTTACATGCACATCTTCTTGAATGCCGGCGGCGGCAATGTGCTGGCATTTTTTGAATTGCCCAATTCTCCCGAAATGGGCCGAGACGAAAACACGCCTGCGTGGGTTCAGCACATAGCCTTTGAAGTGGAAAGCATGGAAACTTTGCTAGCAGCAAAAGTTAAGCTAGAGGCCAATGGCGTTGAAGTGCTAGGCCCCACCAACCACACCATTTTCAAAAGTATTTACTTCTTTGATCCTAATGGGCACCGTCTTGAGCTTGCGGCAAACACCGGCACCCCCGAGATGATGAGCAAACTCGACGAAGTTAAGTGGGACATGATTAACGAGTGGTCACAAACTAAACGTGCCCCAAAACACGCCGCCTGGATGCACGATGGAAGCATGTAATGCAACCCTAAACCCTTCTCTGCGCAGTTGGGTAACTACGGCTAATTTGAGCGGGTCAGATTTTCCTATTCAAAATCTTCCGTTCGGACGATTCCGTACAAACTCAAATGAACCATGGCGAATTGGCGTTGCTATCGGCGATATGGTGCTTGACCTCAAAGCTGCTGAGCTAATCAATCACTCCGATATGAATCAGATTCTAGCGATGAAGAAGGAAGACCGCGTTGCATTAAGAATTGCAATTTCTAATGGTCTCAAAGAAGACGCACCAGTCAACCACAGTGCATTTGAACAAAGTCTGTTCAAGCAATCATCAGTAGAGATAGGCATGCCTTGCGAAGTTGGTGACTACACAGACTTCTACGTAGGCATTCATCACGCGACAGCTGTTGGCAAATTGTTTCGCCCTGACAATCCTTTACTACCCAACTACAAATGGGTGCCTATTGGGTATCACGGACGTTCGTCAACGTTAAACGTGTCAGGAACTTCATTTCCTAGGCCTTGTGGTCAAGTTAAAGTTGCTGATACTGATGCACCAATTTTTCAACCATCGGCACGTTTAGACTTTGAGCTGGAAATCGGCGTTGTCATTGGCCAAGGGAACAAACAAGGTCAACCGATTGCAATTGAAAAAGCAGAAGATCATGTATTTGGTTTGACACTTTTCAATGACTGGAGCGCAAGAGACATACAGGCTTGGGAATATCAACCCCTTGGCCCATTTTTGTCAAAAAACTTTGCCAGCACTTTGTCACCATGGATAGTCACCATGGAGGCCCTATCGCCTTTTCGTCAAGAATTCAAACGCCCAGATGGTGAACCCCAACCTCTTGCATACCTCAGCTCAGAGGTAAACAGTCTGCAAGGCGCATTTGACGTGAAACTTGAGGTATTGATTCAAACTGAAGCCATGCGCAAAGCTGGATTGCCTTTTGAAAGACTCACTTACTCCAACTTCACCGAAGCGGCTTACTGGACCGTCGCTCAAATGGTGACGCACCACACAATCAATGGCTGCTCCTTACGCTCGGGCGATTTATTTGGCTCTGGCACCCTCTCTGGCCCTAAGCCGGAGCAGGCTGGCTCATTGCTTGAGCTGACTCAAGGCGGAAAACAAGCTATTACTTTGTCCAACGGAGAGAATCGGATTTTTTTGCAAGATGGTGATTCCATTGCACTCAAGGGCTGGTGTGAAAAGTCTGGTGCAGTTCGCATTGGCTTTGGCGAATGTATTGCAACAGTCATGCCTGCTAAAGCGGCCTAAATTCATATTTACCGATGAGGCTATACAACTTCTTCCAAAGCGGAACATCTCATCGCTTAAGAATCGCTCTAAATCTAAAGTATTTGATTACCCAAATACTTCAATTACCCAACAGCCTAAGAATTAAAACCGATGGCACGAGGTATTCCACTGTTTTCTCTTCCTATGCTGCTTGAAGTATCAAGTTCGATGTCTGGGCATGGCGTTGAACTTTAGCCATAACCATTTCGAGCACCGCGCCAAGCGTCTAACTTTTCCAAAAACTAGTTTTACCGCCAAGCCAACCGTCTAGCTTTTTCACCTGACAAGTGACAGCGCTGAGTGCAAAATCTACGAAATTACTGGCGAAACTGTAATTTACAGTTTTCATTCAATTACACGAAATATTACACGTTTGCTATTTTCGTATATAAGTCGTTGATTTATATAGATTTTTGA
>Ga0209107_10000749_pt1 | contig 18521 bp, 31 predicted proteins | sample LakErihyJuly2011_2_FD_187460 | JGI IMG/M metagenome (GOLD analysis project Ga0209107, IMG submission 187460) | Freshwater microbial communities from dead zone in Lake Erie, Canada - CCB hypolimnion July 2011 (SPAdes) (version 2) | ecosystem: Environmental > Aquatic > Freshwater > Lentic >... | reverse complement strand
TAATACAATCTATAATTACGTTAGACGTAAATTAAATCTACCGTATCATTCATTGGCAAACACAATTAAACAAAGTGTTAAAGGGGCAATTAATTTTATCTCTGACTTTGAAGATAACGCTAAAGCTATGACTTTTCAAAAGGGATATGATGTTGCAGTCTGCGGGCACATACATCATCCTAAGTTAGAAAAAAATTATATGAACTCAGGGGATTTTTGTGAAAACGCAACTTGTCTTGTTGAAGATTTTGAAGGTAATTGGAAAATACTAATATACTAAGTATTTATCAATATGAGTGACTCACAACAGTATAATCGATTACTTAACCTATTCTATTCAAAGTATCTTAAAGGTCATAACAATCTTAAAGGTTTGATTCTTAACGCATCAATGAATGATGAGGGTAATATTATAATTGACATCAGTAACCCAAATGATTTATCTTTTGGACCTGACACTGTTGTTGGATATGTTGAGGAATTAGTTCATAACTTTACTAAATTTATTAATGGTACTGGTACTCAATCAAGTATGTTTAGCGATAATAGTATATATGGATTTATATCTAAAAGTTTAATTGTTTTTATTGATGGTGAATACGCTAAAGACATAACGGAAGTTTACCTAAACAAACAGGACTTAAGCGATTTAATTAACCGATGCAATACAATACGTGAATTTGAAAATGAAGAATTTTCGTCTAAATGTAAAGTTAGTTTAATAGGGGCTTACCCCGAAAGTGGTGAAGGTATTAATGTTGAATTAAAGGTTACATTAATTACCCCTGAATGGGAAGGACAACCTCTCAAAGACATGGCAATTTTAACCGATAAACTTAGGCAAATTTTAGACTACGATAGTGCCGTTGATTATGAACATAGTTTTGCAAGTCCTGTTATGAGTTTTTTTTGGAACAACCCATTAATAATTGATAGAGAATATATGTGGACCGCACCAATACTAACTTTCTACACACCAGGTGGAAAACGTATAAGACCTTGGAGTTAAAAAAAGGGAATTACTTCCCTTTTTAATTTAGTTCTTTCCAAAGAACCTTATATTGTAAAGTGTCGACATGGTCAACTTTAGCCGAGTCAATTACACGGTAAATGTTGTATCGATACTCATACTGTAATGTTTGAGTTTGACCATTCTTGTAATTCACAAAGTATGTGTTGTACAAGTTAGTATCAACCTCGACTACACTAACACTCGTTTGAGTATTCTTGTCAGTTGACATTGGTTTGAACACTTTGCAAGAAGTTAACACTAAGAAAGATGCGATAACGCCGAATACTATTAAAACTGTTTTTTTCATATCTTTAATTATTTATACTGCTAAGATACGCATTTATTCCTAAACTACAAACTATTTATTATAAAAATTTAATCATGAGTTATAAAAGATTCTTAATAAACGAATTAGAAAAGAAAGATATATTAAAACAATATGACTTATTAGTTGAAGTTGCCACAGTTGACCCTGACCCAGTATCTACCTTAACTGTCGATAAAAATGTTCAATTCCCTGCGGGATATTGGAGTGAAAAGTACTTAACAACGACTTTAGGTCCTGAGGTTGAAAAGGTTAAAAATTATTTAAAAAGTGGTGCGGGTAAAATATATTTAGTTAGTGTTACTATTGAATCAGGTGAATCCCAATTACCAAATGTTGATGCCGAAGCAGGTAGTAAAGCGGTCGAACCACTTTATTTGGCAACAAAAAGAAATGAGTCAATCCAAAAGTATGTGACAACACAATTACAATCATTTGTCGACCAAAAACTATTAATGAGTTTACCTAAATTTAGTGTTGCTCAACCTAAAATAGGTGCAACACCATTTGTTGGTACACCATTTTGTGGTCAAGGTTCTACAGATGAACAACAAAGAGGTGAATGTGTTAAAAAATACAGAGCGGGTAAAACGACTACATATAAAACTTATGCTGACAAGTATTTAGTGGAACAATATGTACGTGTTACTTTAAAGTTAGAAGAACTAACGGGGATGAAAAAGTGTTTAGACAACATGGTTATTGAGGTTAACTATACTGATTTAACTAAAAATCATACATGTAATAGTGCTATTTACGAAATATCATTAAACGATGTTAAACTATTTAGGGATGATAAAAAACCATATGCAAGTTTAAATAATAACTACCCTAAGGCGAACTTATATCCTGGTATTGATAAATATGATAATCGTCCTAATGATGTGAGTGGGAAAAGGTTTAATAAATTTATCATAACACCTGAAATTGCTAGTCAGATATTAACTCAAACTATTGGTAAATTAAACGGAGCTCAAAAACCATCATTTATTTTAAAGGCACAATGTCTTAACCCATTTAATAATACAATGTGGGGTGGAGGGTGCCACAAAGGTGTTGGTAATATTGTGGTAACTAATGGAGAAAAACAAGTCTTTACATATGTATCTTCAACACCTAACGCTAAAGGAGAAATTAAACCATTAGCAACATTCAATGCTTGTGGTAGTGGTAAAGCTGCATAATCATGACAGACGATTTAATCGCATATCCAAGTACATTTATACCTAAGTTGAATATTAACGTAATCTTCAAGGAGAATCCTAATTACCCACAAATGAAAGAATATTTTGATATGATGGGTTATGGTTTTCTTGCGACTGAATTTAAAACAATTTTCTTGGATGGTGAAAACTTTATTGGTGAAGACTCATTCACCTTTGATGATATGAAGTTTATTGAAGCTCATGAAGTATCTCATCTTATATTAGGGCATAACGGTCCTCGTTCAGAAGAAGATGAGATTGAAGCCGATTTAGGAGCATATATTTTACTAACTAAACATAATATGTCAACAGAACGATTGAAGGATGAGTTTGAACACAGACACGGAGTTCCTTTTTCTGAAGAATTATTGGATAAAGTAAATGATAGAATGTTATGAGAGTAATAGTAAATGAAACCGTATATGATAGTTTATCTCTAAAGTTTGGTAATGACTTTATAAGACGCGTGCCCATTCTTGATAACTTGATAGATGTTTTATTACCTCAAATGTATCCTTGTGACTTTGATGATGAGAATGATTTTGTTAGAGGAGTCATGGATGAAATATATTGGTTAGTTAGAGACGAACAGTACGGTTTAGACACGGTTGATATTGGCGATATATCAGATTACTTATTCTCAATTAAGAAAGATGATTTAATACAATACCATAAAGAACAGTGTGAACATTCTGAAAATGATATTAACGAAATGATTAAATTAGACATTAAAGTAGGCGACATCCTAATGGGTGGTAAATTTAAGAATAAAAAAGTTGTTGTCAAAGATATTAGTAAAAACGAAAAAGGTGACATAACAATCAACGGAAAACCATTACTTAGATTTAGAATCCAAAAATAATTAATATCTTTAACGTATGGATAAATTAATTATTGTTATCACATTATGGTTTTGTGTATTTTATTTCGGTAGAAGTAAAAAAAAATATGAAGATGACAACGATGGTTGGAATTAGAATCCATTCTTAACATATTTATACTTAAACGTATATTATGTCAACAACAAGACCTTTCGCATACAATCCCTCACTAACTCCAATCGGAGGAACAATTCAAGTAGGAACTTTGGCCATTGGATATGGTCCATTAGATTATAGTACAATGCCAGGTGGTGTTGAATGGTGGAACGGACCTGATGAAGATTTAGGTTATGTTATTACATCACCTGTCCCAAGCGATGGTCAAGACACACCAATACCAGGTAATAAAGCGTCCGTAGGATTTGACAGAACAAATACTTTTGATGACGAAGAATTCTTAAGATTAGCTAATAAAATTTTAAATTTAAATTATACCGCAGCAACCGATGCTTCTGTTGCTTTAACAACAAATGGGTTTTGGAATTCATATAGTAATAAGAATGGTTTAACTCCTCAAACTGCGGGGGATAATGCTTTTCAAATAAAAACAGATTACTCTGGTTCAACTGATGGATTATATTGGATTAAAAATAATAATATAAGTGGTAATACACCATTCCAAATATATGCTGATATGACAACAGATGGAGGTGGATGGACATTATTACTTACAAATCAAAACACCGCTGGATGGACATATTCAAACTCTATATTATTAAATGAATTTAATCCTGTTTCAGGTGGTTCAAACTATTCAATAGTTACTTACGCTGATTATTTAAAAAGTTCAGGTGCGACATTCCAATATATGATAGATGCTTACCAAAGAAATCAATTTGGTGGTATATGGTCGGCACCTAGTGGTTATACATTCGTTAATACAAATAATACACAAACAAGTATTACTCTTGATATTAAATTTGGTACTTGGAATTATAATGATGCGAGTATTGAACAATATATGCCTTGGCGTAGTACTAGTAGTGGTTTATTAACCACATCATCAAATCCTGGTGGTGAATGGTGGGGAACTTTAGTTACTAATGGGGGATGGAGCCCTGCACCTTGGATTAATGGTGATTGTGGATTAGATGGATGTATGCCAAATCCTGGTATTATTTGGTATTGGGTAAGATAAAGTTTAATTAAATAATTATGTCAACAACAAGACCTTTTGCGTATAACCCATTACAACTATCAATTAGCGGAACCACTCAATTTGGTGATATTGCTATTGGAGTTGGCTCACTTGATTATTCTTTAAGCCCTGGTGGTTTAGAATGGTGGAATGGACCTGATGAGGATTTAGGTTATGTAATTGCGATACCCGTACCAAGTGATACTCAACCAACTAACATACCAGGTGTTAGTGCGTCTATTGGGTTTTTTAGGTCAGGTAATTTAACTGACCAATCATTTATTGAGATAACTAATTACATTGCCAATCAAACATTTACAACAACCACTCAATGTACATCGTATTTAACAACAAATGGGTATTGGACTTCTTGGGTTTACATACCACCGATTGTTACATCGGGGCTTATATTGAACTACGATATTAGTAATCTATCATCATATCCTGGAAGTGGGTCAACAATAACAGATTTAACGGGTAGTAGTAACTCTACCTTATTCAACACACCAACGTATACATCATCTGGTGGTGGGTATTTAACTTTTAATGGTAGTAATCAATATTTCGTAACCAATACTGCATTAGGTTCAAAACTAAACCCAGTTAACACATCTACCGTAATATCTATATTTGTATGGGTGTATCCAATGGATAATGGGGTTATTGTGCAAGAGATAGGACAAGCAACACCAAATACTGGATGGCATGATTCCCAAATAGAAATGGTTTCAGGAACTCTACGATTTTCGGTATGGCAGAACCAACCATCAGGATTTGCGTCATCAATCTCAACACCATTAAACAATTGGTATTATGTTGGGTTCTCTTATGATGGAACCAACTTAATAGGATATGTTAATGGAGTTTCTGCAGTAACTAGTGGGACCATATCAAGAGCCACACCAGGTGCTAATTTATATTATGCAATTGCACATGCAGATAATACAAATTTAGGTGACGGAACTTTTTCTAATATGAGATTTGGTGGTATGCACATTTATAATACCGCATTATCACCATCAAATGTTTTGTCAAATTTTAATTCTCAAAAATCTAGATTTGGTTTATAATTACAAACTCACTAATACTGATATCATATAGAACATTACGGTCATTCTTAAACTCAGGATTTCTTTGATTTTTCAGCCAACAAAGATAAGAAAATAGTTGTTATAAACAAAATAATATTCTATCTTTGCTACATGGAAGGATACATTTATTTAGGTCAGTACTATGACGTGTTAGGGAGAGAGTTGAGTCTATCTGATAAGAAGATAGGATTTTCAATTGACCCTGTTAGTAGAGAATATCAATTAAACAAAACAAAATCTCCCATAGGTTACTCGATTATTGCCGTATATAAGGTGGACAATATGAATAAGGTAGAACGTATGTTACATGCAATCTTAGACAGTCGTAGAGTATTTGGAGAATGGTTTAAGGATGATGAAGATACACTAACAGGTGAGTTCATCAATTTTATGACTGCTTATGGTGGTACCGTTTACGACCTTAAAGAAGTTAAAGAGACAAAAGAGGCGTTACAATGTTTACCTGATAATAGATTAGTTGACCTGGCAAATAAGTTCGGACAAGATACTATGTTAATTAGAACTTACATGGGAGTTGACCATGATGTGTTACTTAACACCAAAGGTGTGTTAGTTTTTAATGGGGAACAGTTTGACACACCAAACAAATTATACAACAACGGTGTTGTTAAGTTTGTTAAAGGTAAAAAAGGTGGTAGTGGGACTAACAACCTATCACAATTTAAAATTAAAGAAACAGGTGAACGATTAGTTGATAACGTTATAGAATAATATGGATAATTTAATTTACAAATTTATAAATCAAAGTGTTAGAAATGTTGATACCTATCAACATAATGGTTCCACTTGGTTAATATTTACAAATGATAAAAAGTGGGTAATCGAGTTAACCAAAGATAAAACATTGTGGTATAATTATAGTTTTTTTAATTCGATTTTTGAGTTTTTCTCAATGGATGTTCTTGAAAACCAACATTACATTACCAAATGGGTTGAGGATGTTATTAAAAATGGGGTTAAGGATATTGAATCCTCTAAGTACCAATCAAATCGTGAAGTTGAAGACACCATCCAAAATGGAGTTAAACGCACCGTACCTGAATCAATTGCCGATTCATTCGCTATTGAAGATACCATTCAAAATGGGGTGAAGGAAATCAAAAAATTCGGAAACATGCCCGTGCAAGATGTTGAAGACATAATACAAAATGGGGTGAAGTTGACACAATTTAATGATAACGAAAATAAAAGTTGGGTTGAAGGTGTTATTAAGAAAGGTGTGAAAGAAACCCACGATGATGTATACCATCATAAAGGTAGAATAGAAGGTGTAATTAAATGTGGAAAAATAATTATTTAAGGTTATATTTGAATTATGAAATTAATTGCATTAGGAGACACTCACGGTAGAAGTAAGTGGAAAGAAATTGTGGAAAGAGAAAATGATGCCGATAAAATTATCTTTATCGGAGATTATTTCGATGCCAAAGATGGTGGTTACAGTGCCAACCGACAGATAGAAAACTTTAAGGAGATTGTGGAACTAAAAAGAAACAATTCTGATAAGGTTATTCTATTGATTGGTAATCACGACTTCCATTATTTAAATGGGGTAAATGAAGAGTATTCTTCATATCAGTTTGGTTATGCCAAAGATATTAACAGTGTATTACAACCTGCGGTGGACGAAGGACTATTACAAATGTGTTACAAGAATGGTAAGTATTTCTTTAGTCACGCTGGTTTAACCAACACATGGGCGGACAATAATGATATTGATAGAGATAACTTAGAAGACTCGGTTAATGACTTGTTCCGTACTAATATAACTAAATTTAGATTCACGGTTGGTGATAACTATAGTTATGGAGGTAATGATGTTACACAACCACCAATATGGGTAAGACCACAGTCATTGACAAAAGATATGGTTGATGGTATAATCTGTGTTGTTGGCCATACTCAGGTAAAAAAATTAACAGTAATGGAGGAAGAGAACTTAATTCTTATTGACTGTTTAGGTTCCACCGATGAATATCTAATTATTGAAGATAACGAAGTGAAGTAATAAACGCCCTCGTTCAAAAGACGGGGGTGATTTTTGACCTCGTGTTATTCTTCCCCATCATCGTACACACGACCTACAGAGACAGGTGCAACGAATGACATATCAAAGTTCTCCAACTTTAATTTTAACCCCTCAACATCTTCACGAGTATATATTGGTGCAAAGTAAGGACGACTTCTGAATGGAACATCATCACGATTATCCCAAGCATCGAGTTCTTGTTCAATACGAGGAATTGAGTTCTTAGTGTATTCGTATTCCTTCCACATCTCATAATCTTTTTCCGTAGGAACAAACATAACAACACCATAGTTATCTAACTTAGATAAATCAGGGTTGTTCGAATAGACATCAACTATACCGTCATCACCCCCATATTGATAACACAAATCCTGAAGAGTATTGGTATTGTGGACACCACTCTCTTTCCAGTTACGACCATAGGAACGTACATTACAGATGTAGAAATAACCATCTTTATAATCGTTAATCATCCAACTAATCTTGTTCTTTAATTCAACAAGTTCATCTATACTGTATATTGATAAGTCCATTTCCATACGGCAAAGATACAAAAAGATTTTAATAATCCAAGGGTTAGGATTATTTTCCACTAAAAATTGATTTAATACTTAAATTGGTGACTATTTTCCACTAAGATGAGGTAAATGAAAAATATTTTCCACTAATCTTCGTCTTTACAGTGATAAGAGGTTTGAATGAATACCATAACATCAATAGGTACAAATCCTTCAATGTATTCCGATAACTTTGTTTCACTCATAGAGTATGACATCATAACTAATAAAATATATTCTCCTAAACCTGTTTGGTTTGGGCTTGTTTTAATACATATCATATCACAAACGTCATCAGGGTTTTTAAAATATGAAAGAGCGATATCCTCAATCAGTTTACCATATTTACCTTTGTCAGGGTTATTATCCCTATTAAACTTCTTCATAGGTTTGTCTTCAGATTCTTTAACCGTATTTACATCTTCAGTATCAATATCATATTCTCCATCAACACCTTTTTCCCACATACCAACAATTGTCTCTTCATTACCTTTTAAGTCCTTGCTTTTACTTTTACGATTAAATTCGGAATCAACACTATTAATAAATGGGCCTAATAATGATTTAGACCAATTCTTCAAACCAAGTTCAAGAGGACCGTTATATTCACCAGCACTAACTAAAGTTGTTTGTTCATTCAGATGAGGTCCGACATTATATTCTTTAAGACCAATCCAAATAGTTCTTGGTTTTAAACCTGTCTTACTACGAATCCATTTAGCAACATTAATAACAAATTCCTTATCTATTTTAACAGGTACAAAACTTTTGACTTTATTAATGAAATCAAGACCAACATTAACAACACCGTTTTCATAATGGAAAAGTTCCTCATCGTCATAGTCAATTCTGTATGTTGGGTTATATGAATATATTCTTGTAACAGACAAATCTGAGAAAAGACTATCTAATAATAAGAAAAACTGATGGCCATTAATTATTACGTTCATAAACTATAAATATTCGTTATTTCTTATATTATAAATCAGATTTAACCATGTTGTAGAAAAACTCACTAACATCGGATGGTTTTGTAATATTCCCCTGTTTTATAACACTCCTAAATTGTTGTATCATACCCATGATTGCTTGTATTGGTATATTTTTATACATACCGTTAAATGTTGCGTCTTTTTCAGGAATGAGACCTGATTTAACAAATTCTCTAACCTTTCTTGTAGCGAATTCATCAGCAACAATTTCAGTGTTCTTCATGAATTCAGAGGCTTCTTCTATACTTGTATCACCAACATAAACTGAATACATTTTTTCTTCACCATATTTTTTGTATTGATATTGATGGGCGACCTCGTGGAATAAAATGAATAGGAACATAGGTAATGGTTTGGTAAAAACTCTCGGTGACATTACTAATCTATCTGATAATGCTAATGCTTCACCCATTTTAATATTCTGAACTATAATTCTTTTACAATCCGAATTTACAACAAATTCTTTTATTTTATTAATAAATTCATCATCAATGTTATATGTTTCCTTAACCTTAACTAAAAACTCATCAAGACCTGAGGTTTGTTCTAATAATAGGTTATACTGAGATTCGGTTAAAATATATTTCATATTGATAAATATACAGATATTTGTTCCATGTTGATTTGTATTGGGGAATTAATTATATTTTATCCATGAGCAAAGAACTATATTCCGAGATAGAGGACCTGATTATTAGATGGAATAATGATGGGACCAAGACTGCGGGTCATCTTACAAGACAGATTATGGAATCCATCAGTCAACAGAAACATAAGTACGTCATCATCGACCTTAGAAACATGGACTACATGAAGGATAAGGATGGTAATATAAACTATTATGAAACGGAAGACGAAGCGTGTACAGTATGTGGAATGTATGAAACAGAAAATGCGTGGGTGATGAGGTTAATTTATAATCACATAGAGAATGAGTAAAGAAATTAAGTTTGACGATATCTTCGGTGAAGAAAAGAAACAAGGGTTACGTGAGTTTATAACCAATCATAAGTTTATGAAGAATCAAATCTCAGATAGAATCACATTAGAAACGTACAAAGAGTTAGAAGAAAAAGGTGTGTATATCCATTACATACCTGAACACTACACTGATGGTAGTAATCTAAACTTTTCAATAGAGTTCAAGAATCAGAACACACAAACGGGATGGTACAATGATAACCACGAGTTCGGTGGTGTATACAAGACAATGTACAAATCAATCCATATTGCTCAGTGGTATTTAAAAGACCCAAAGAGAATAGAACTAATTGATTCAGGATATAACAATACAGAATATATCAAATATATGAATGACCTTAGAGAATTAATTGATACTCTAACTATTTATAAGAATGAATCTAAGGAAGACGATAAAGACAATACTGAGGGAAGAGGTTAACAATATATATACCAAACCGTCTGAGAAGATGGATTTGATAATCACTCGTTGGTTAGACAATCTATTTGCAGGTTCCAAGATGTATTACAAAGAGTCATGGAATACAAGACACGATTTCGAATGGTGTAATAAAGGTATAGAAATTGCTAGTGTAACCCTATTCTTCAACCATGACGAGAGTGTTTATGATGATAAAAGACCAACAAGTGAAAGAGATTTCGAAGAGGGTAGTTTATCAATACCTGAGAGTATTTTTTACGAACTTAGAAACTACGCCCCAATCAGAAGAAATTACTTACGATATAAGATTGAGGAATGGTTCGATGAGAACATATTTCCTGAGGTTATAAAAATAATGGGTAGAAATGATGTACATGTAAGTAAGTTAACTGAATACCCTAAGGTCGCCCAAGTTTGTGTTCCTCCTGTAGAAAAACCTGAAGGTGTTACAGAAGAGGAAATGATAGAACTTATTCTTAAAACTACTCTACATAAAAGGGACGCATTATTAAAATATGAAAAAGAAAAGCCTGGCTACATAGAGAGATTATACTTAGATAAACTCCATAATATGGAGATGGATAGATTAAGAGGTTAAGATTAAACTGAAAATATTTTATCGGCATTAAACCCAAATTGTTTGTTAACTAAATCTAATAACTGATTTTTCCATATTTTAGATGGGCCTAAAAAGTCAGTAATAAATTCCATACGTTCTTCGTAGAATATAACCGTATTAAAATCGGGGTTAGTAATATTGGGTTCTTCATAACAAACTTCAGGTAGTTCATCACTAAGTTCGTCAGGATATCTACCATTAGGGTCGTAGTTCTCACCATCAACCAAATTAAAAAAGTAATTGTCGTAGTTATCCTCAGGGAGAACAAAACCAACGGAATAAGGGTCACAACATTCACCCATACCACAATTATAATTAGCCCAACTGTAGTATATATCATCGTAACCTTTAAACTCTGACTTAAGAAGTTTAAGGAGTATAGATTGTAGTTTGTTATCGGGTATAATTAGTTTCATCTTTTATGTGATTTATATAATTTTTTGATTTTGTTTTCAAACATGTTGGAAACATTGGTGACAAATTCTATTTCTTCATCACTAGGTAGTTGCTCCCACCCTAAACCAAAGTCTTGGTATATAACCGCCTCTACTGCTCTTAATGTAAGTTCATATTTAAATTGGTCATAACTTTCCGTCTCGTAGAATACTTGGTCTGAGTGCATACCAATCAAAGGTTCTACCTTATCTAAATCAACTCTTCTATGAAAGAAGTTTGATTCATTAATTAACCCCATCATTGATTTTATTTTATGTATATTCTCTTGTAAGTTCATATTATTCTTCGTCTTTTATCCTTACTTCATCAACTCTACGTTTGTACTTCTGACTAAACCATTCTGCAATATAATATTCATCCATCAGAGGTAGGAAACCTTCAACCATATCAATTATTTCAGGGGAGATGAATAAGATATCAGATATCTCACCATAGTTATCATTGTTTGTAGTGTAACTAAATAATGTTCTACCTGACTCGGTTGTAATCATCAACTCACGAAACGCAAAACCAGCAACACTCCAATCATCGGACTCTCTATCAAGCATATCTTTCATATACTTCTTCATTACATCAACCTGTGATTCTGTTATAATAAATTTCATATTATTCTTCGTCAGGTAGTTTAGTATCCTTTATGAATTTCTTATGAGAATCTTTATATGATTTCTGAGTTTCGTCATTCGAATCTTTGGTATATTGCCAATTCCAATATAAACTATCGTTTGGTTTAAAACCGTAAAACTCGTGTACTTTCTTTTGAGTTTCATTTACAACCTCACCATTCCAATTCTGACCAACACAGATAAATCCTGTTTCAATATCCTTAATGATATTAGATTCACCCAATGTAGTATGTCTATTCTCTAACCAATTCAATCTCTCAATTAAGTTTTGATAGTACATATTGGTTTGACCCCATCTGATGGAACTAAAGAATATAACGGCATCAGATTCAAATAACTCTTTAGATATCTTCCATAGTTCATCTGACTTCTCATTAATGTTAACCCAGCATCTATGATTACCTGTGGGATTCTTATCCTTATCTTTAAGGGTGGCTTTCATTACTCCGCAACTGTTACCATCTTTACGAGATACATTACCTTCACAAGGTAATATCTTAAGGTCGGTAACGTCAATCAAAACTGCGTTGTCACCCAACTCTTCTTTAAGGTACATCGCAATCATTTTAGATTTAGGGATGTCTATATTATTCTCATCAAAGTTGTATCTATTAGAACAACTTAGTAACAGGACCTTCTTTTTCTTTTTAAGAATGTCTAATGTTTTCTTTATTGATTTCCAAGCGTCCGACTGAACCATCTCCTCGGAAATCATCATTTCTTTTATTCTTAGTATATTTTCTTGTAAGTTCATATTACTTTGTTTTTTTAACGCAATTAGGGTATTTTTTACCAAACATTGTCTTCATACCTTTTTGAGTATATCCTGCCCAACATTTTTCTGTTAATTTAATTGCCTCTGCTCTTGTTTCTACAAATTTAGTTAATCCATTATCAACTAATTTTGTCACTTCAAATCCTGTGTCTGTAAACATTTTATCCATAATTAATGATTTTCTTTATTGTGTATGCAAGTTACCTCTCTTATGACATAACTTTTTAAATTTTCTCTTTGGCATTTTTCTCTTATTCTTTCCCATAAATCTCCGTCACTCGGAAAGTACCTACCCTGTTCGAGCCACAAATCTCTATATGGTAAATGTATTTGCTCTAAATCATAGTAAACAGAACTATGAACTAATGAACCATAACTTGGATAATGTTCCACTACTTGTCCATCAACAACCATTTGAGGAAATACGGGATTGTGTAAATATCTACTTAATGTATAAATAAAAGCAGGATTATTTTTTTCTACTATGGCATTTGCAATTAACTGTAAATGATTTGGAAGCCAAATGTCATCGTGGTCTAAATGACAAACTTTGGTAATTCCGTGTAATTTAGCCAAGTTATTGGCGTGGTTAATTGAATTTGCTCCGCCACAATTCCAAAGAGCCGTATTGTTAACCCCTAAATATTTATCTCTTTCGTGAGCAAAAGACAAATTTTCGTAAACAATTTTTTCAGGGATTTCTATAAAGCCATTTATAATATCTTCAAATTCCTGATTGTTTTCATACTTGTCGCCAACAATAAATATTTTAAAATTTTGGTACGACTGATTTATGATGCTTTGAATTGCTTTTGTAAGAAACTGCGGTGTTTGCCCGTCAGCCCTTTGATATGTGTGTATGGTAACTCCTAATGTCATTATTTTACTTTTTTAATTACATAGCAATTTCCGTCTAAAAGTTCGCTTGGGTAAGCCCCTAAATTGTTTTCAAAAGTTCCTATGATTTCAAAATCAACAAGATTAGGTAATATAATTTCGTCTAACGCTTTTCTAACGTCAGGACTATGTACATTATCATAATAATCATCAAATACAATGTACCCTCCGATATTAACCAAATCTTTATACAAATTAAAATCATTTAGAACACCATTAAGACTATGGTCGCCATCGATAAACAATATATCAATCTTATTAGTATAACCCAATACTCTTGAGTTACTTAACGTTTCTATAACTCTGTCTTTTGTTTCTTGTATTTGAGAGTTTCCCTGAATATATTTATAATAATTATTATTATTTTTATATTCTATAATATTCTCAAAAACTACTGCTTTTGGAATCGGTTTTCCCAAGTCAACACTAATGATTGAAGTGTTTAATCTTTGTAGCATAAGGCAAGAACTTCCTCCTGCATAAGAGCCAATTTCAACGTAATTAATCTTATTGTCGCCAAAAGTATTTGCGATGTCATAAAGTATGTGATAGTGGTGGTGGAATGTTGCTACGTCATTAGCAATTTGCCTTACCATATCCAAAGAATGTTGTGTAATTTTAATATCCATTTTTTTATTAATTGTTATTTTGGTATAACCTTCTATCCGAACCTTCAGGTTTTTTACCTGTCCCAACCTTTGGGTCACTCTCATTAATCACTCGTTTAACTAATGAAATAAGTTCTGATTCTGTTAGTCTTATTATTTTTTTCATATTACCTGTTGTATGGTCTAAACCTTCCTGGGTTTGCTTTTATTGCTGACTTTGGAAATCTTAATCCAACTCCTTGTTGTCTTGCGTTTTTTAAAGTTCTGGCATATTCAGTCAGTTCTTCATTTCCCATATCATCAATAGATTTAACAAATTTATAACATTTCTCGGAGACCCCACCCTTTTCGTGGTCTGTTATTGATAACTTTACTTTGTCGTATTTTATTTCAATATCGGGATGATGGTTTTGCGTTTCAGCAATTTTAGCAACTTTATTAACAAAATCAATTGCATCATTAAAATCTTTAAATTTAAAAGTTCTCTCTAATTTTTCATTAGAATTACCCCAATTTTTTGATTCAACAATTGTTTCCTTTAATATTCTTTTTATAGTTTCTTGTAAGTTCATATTATATCCAATCAATTATTTCTTCCACGGGGACTTTATATGTATTCTCGAACCATTCCCCAACATATTCGAGTGTATCTTCTTCAGAAATATTAAATAAACCAACAAGTGTCCAAACAAGATTGGTGTCTATTAATAATCTCTTATCATCGTAAGTATAGATATAATCATCATAGATATAATCACCACCGTCTTGTCTACGTAAAACAAGTTCATTAGCGAACTTGCCACCGACAACATCATACTTGGTCATAGACAAATAGATGTCTATAAAACGTTCGAGGTCACTATGATTAATAACGTATTTCATATAGATAAATATTAGTTAATCAGCTCCAAAGTCAGAGTACGAGTAAGCAATTACAACACCCAATTTATTCTCAACCCATCTCTCAATAAGGTACATAGCCTCAGAGGTGGGAACACTAAAAAACAAAGATACGTCTTTAATCAAATCAGAACTATAAAAACAATCCTTATCTTTAAGGGAGAATGTTATTATAGAGTATTCCTCATCCTCCATACTTTGGCGTGACTTATAAAACTGATAGTTAAAAGAGGTTTTAAATATATAGAAGTCTTTCATATCAAGATATCTGTATATTAACCTGTCTAACTTTGATTCGGGGATAATTAATTTCATATTATGATGCGACGTAATTTATTGTGATATTGAATTTATTCTCAAACCATTCTTTTATGAATTCTTGACCTTGTTTTACACTAAAAGGGTACAAACTTATAAAGGTATTGATAAAAGGTTTGTCTATGAATAATCTATTTGAACCTGACAAACCATAATTTTTATCAAGTTCCATAACAACTTCAGAATCTTCATCATCGTTATAATACACAACAATGTAGTTATCGATATACGCCACATTGCCCGACACCACAGAATTTAAATATGATGACAGTACTTTATGTAATTGGTGGTTAGATACAATTAATTTCATATTAAGATTCTACGTATTTTATTTTAACTTTATATATATTCTCAAACCAATCCTTAATGAATGATTTAGACTGTTCCATATCAAGGGGAAACCAAGAAGTGAACTTATCAAAGAAATCCTTATTAACAAAAAGTCTACCATCACTACTATCATATTCCATTGCAACATCGTCAACTGAATACTCGTCAGGCTCAGGGTAGTTGTAGTCAACAACGATATAAGAATCGACCTCATGTACACTACAATGATTAAGAAAATCATCAAGATATGTTGTTATAAACTTACGTAACTGAGGGTTAGTAACAATGTAATTCATAATAATAAATATAAGGTTGTAGACTTATAAATATACATTATAAGGTTTTAGACTTATATCGTAATTATGTACAACATAAATTTATTTATTACCTTTGGATTATGGAATTACCTACGGACTATACGAAATTAACTCAACCGCAGAGAAGAGAGGTTAGACTACAATATATCAAAGAACAGAATAATCTATGTATGTATTGTGGGGAGACATTAGATAAACCTGCCCCTGAGAGAATCACCAATAGAAGAATTAATCTAAAGTTATTTCCTGATGGATTCTTAGACTACCCAATACATCTACAACATTGTCATAAGACTAATATGACTGAAGGTGCAATACATTGTTATTGTAACGCGGTACTATGGGAATACGAGGGTAGATAAAATATTAACTAAAAATAAATAAACAATATAATATATAACTATGAATATTAATAGTATAACAATTGACTCAACAAATTCAATAACGGATTTGTGTAAATTAGGGGCAAAATACCCCACAGATAAATCACCATACGCAACTGAAAATTATAACACACCAAACGGTAGTGGTCATAGACATCCGTACACTTCTGTTTATAACTTTTTATTTTCGTCATTAAGATATCAAAAAATCAAATTAGCGGAAATTGGTATTTTAGATAATATGTCTATGCTTTGTTGGAGAGATTATTTTCCAAACGCCGAGTTATTTGGATTTGAATATAATTTAGGATATCTAAAATCAGGTATAGACGCCAAGTTACCTAACACAACATATGATTTTATAAATGTAAACCTTGAGAAATCGATTGAAGAATGTTTATCTACTCACGGAAAATTTGATATTATTATTGATGATAGTACTCATATTTTTAACGACCAAATTAGATTTTGTAATATAGCATATAAATATTTAAATGAGGGTGGTATATTAATAATCGAAGACATCTTCAGAAATGAAAGTGAAGAAAAATATAAAGAAGGTTTAAAAGAGATTAGTAAATATTTTTCAACAATGACATTTGTATTAACAGAACACGAATTACTACATTCACCAGGATGGAATAACGATAAACTTCTAATTTTATTTAGAAACAATATAATATAACACTATGTACATTAATATTATAACACCGTGTAGCAGACCTGAAAATCTACATCAAATATCTAAAAGTATTAATATTCCAAAAGAAAATTACAGATGGATTGTTGTTTTTGATTCATTAACTTTGCCCGACAAAAGTTACATACCCGATAATTGTGAATACTACGCACATAAAGACCCAAACAGTAAAGTAGGGAATGGACAACGAAACTTTGCGTTAGACTTAGTAAAAACAGGTTACATTTACTTTAATGATGATGATACAATGTTACACCCCGAATTATGGGACAATATTAAAGATTGTGATGAAGACTTTATAAGTTTTGCACAGGTATCAACTAATAATGAAATAAGGTTAACAGGTAGAGTAATAAAAATTAAAAATATTGATAGTCATAATTTCTTAGTCTCTAATAATTTAGTAGGAGATACTCGATGGAGGATAGACGTTTATGAAGCGGATGGATTCTTTGCCATTGACTGTTATGAGAAGGCAACAAGAAAAAAATACATAGATAAAGTATTGTCAATATATAACCAATTAAGATGATAATGAAACATTCTAATTACTCATTCCATCCTACCGTTCGTAAACTCACTACGGATTCCATTCATAATTAGATTCTTTCATTATACCCTATAGGTTATCACATTTTATAGTTTATACCTTATCGAGTATAATCACGGACTTATCGGGTATAAATTCCCCCATTTGTATTGTGTCCCCCATATATTAGATGACTGTATGAGGGACAGATATTGTACTCTTCATTTATGTTCAGTATAAGAGAATGTTCAGTTACACTGAACGGGGAAATAACCTGAACACTTATAGAGTATATGATGAGGTACTAAGGGATTACGTTTCATATATAGATTGTCAGGTTACACCTGACTTAAGTGATATGATTAATAATCCCCACATTATACCACTATGTTATATGTCTATGAATTGTC
>Ga0209107_10000746_pt1 | contig 18574 bp, 11 predicted proteins | sample LakErihyJuly2011_2_FD_187460 | JGI IMG/M metagenome (GOLD analysis project Ga0209107, IMG submission 187460) | Freshwater microbial communities from dead zone in Lake Erie, Canada - CCB hypolimnion July 2011 (SPAdes) (version 2) | ecosystem: Environmental > Aquatic > Freshwater > Lentic >... | reverse complement strand
GTGTTGTAGTTGCCTTGCTGCATATCCACGCGAGCGAGCCAACGGTCCATCGAGGGTTTGCGGGTGATGACGTTGATCGCGCCGCCGAACGTGGAGCGTCCGAAGTAGGCGCTCTGCGGTCCCTTGACCGTCTCGATGCGCTCCGCATTCTCGGTGCCGCCGATCTGGGCACCCAAGACCGGCGCGCCATCGATGAAGACCATGCCTCCCTGCTTGGTCTGAACATCGGTGTTGACCTGCATGCCTCGCAGCAGCAACCGTGAGGAGGAGCGGTCGTTCGAGCCGCCCGAGGGTCCGCCGAAGTAGAAGCCGGGGGTGTAGTCCACGACGTCACGAAGTTCCAGCAGGTTCCTGGCGTCGAGGTCGGCACTGGTCATCACCGAGATGGTCAGCGGCACTTCGAGCAGTGTTTCGTCGCGCTTGCGTGCAGAGACGACGACCTCCTGAAGCGCGAGACTTCGCTCTTCCTGAGTTGAACTTTCCTGCGCCATCGCGCCGCCTGAAAAGCAGCTCAGCACCCCTGCCGCCACTGCAGTGACGATCGTCAATCCGCGAAGTCTGGTCATATGCTCCCCCAATGGCTGATTATTATTTGGCGCGCGGCGACTCAGTGCCGTCGCGCGCATCCCGGGCCGCGGCGGATCTCCCATCAGAACACCCCGAACCGGTCTACACTCACCTCCGAACCTAGAACCGATCCTTTGGATGTTGCAATAACTGTGAGGGGTCTGTCCCAATAATGAGATAGATACGGATCGGCGCTCTGGGACGCGATGGCCACCGCAGATCACGCGGCGGCCACGCGCTGCGCCGGCCGTCCCGAAGTCCATTATTGAGACGGTGGTGCGATCGACCTTGCCCGGAGTTTTGGCTCCGCGGTAGCGTCGGGTCTCAGCCGTGTCGCCATCTCAGCCATGCCGTCATGGAGTCCAGACCGCCGCGGTGCAGAGGAGCAATAACAGATCGTGTGGACACCGAAGCTGATCATGATGAACGGCGAGCTGATGCCGTTTGGCGAGGCGCGCCTGCACCCGCTGTCGCTCGCCGTCACCTACGCCATCACGGTGTTCGAGGGGCTGCGTGCCTATCACGACCCTGCGACGGGCCGGTTCTCGCTGTTTCGCCTCGACGACCACGTTCGACGCCTGCAGGTCGGCATGAAGCTGCTGCGCTTCGAGCAGGTCTATGAACTCGACTACCTGCGGGAGTGCCTGCGGCGGCTGATCCGGGCCAACGAGCCGGACAGCGACGTCTACATCCGGCTGCTCGCGTATGTCGAGGGCACGGGGCTGATGAGCACGACGGGCCCAGCCGGATTCACGGCCGCAGCCATGCCGCGCGACAAGCCGAAATTCGCGGAGACCGGCATGAGCCTCGGCGTCAGTTCGTGGCACCGGTTGTCGGACAACGCAAGCCCGCCGCGAATCAAGAGCACGGCGAATTACCACAACGCACGGCTGGCCGCGCTGCAGGCGAAGTCCGATGGCTACGACGGCGCGCTGATGCTGACGGCTGACGGGCGCGTGTCAGAGGCGCCGATCGCCTGCTTCTTCATGGTGCGCGGTGGCCGCCTGATCACCCCGAGCACTTCCAGCGGCATCCTCGAGAGCATCACGCGGGAGACGATCATCACGCGCTGGCGCGAGCTTACGGGAGGCGAGGTGGAGCAGCGGGACGTGGATCGCAGCGAACTCTATTTTGCCGACGAAGCCTTTCTCTGCGGCACCGGGCAGGAAATCCTGCCCGTAACGCAGATTGATCGCCTGCCCGTCGGCCACGGCGAGGTCGGCCCGATCACCCGGCAGGTCCGCGAGGACTACTTCGGCATCGTGCGCGGGCTCGTGCCTGACCATCCCGAGTGGCGGACGACGGTCTGATGGTGAGCATACTGCGCCCCGGCCGGATCGGCTGCCGATGAAGTACCAGCTCTTCATCGATGGCCAGTGGCGCGACCCTGTCGCGGGCCGCTGGTTTGAGACCGCAAACCCCTATACCGGCGAGGTCTGGGCAGAGATCCCTCGCGCCGACGCCGCTGACGTCGAGCTCGCGGTCGCCGCCGCGCACCAAGCCTTCAGCACCGGCCCTTGGCCCGCCCTGAGCGCCAGCCAGCGCGGGCGTCTGGTGCGTCGTTTCGGCGAAGTGCTTGAGCAGCACGCGGCGGAGCTCGCCACGATCGAGGCCCGCGACAACGGCAAACTGTATGCCGAAACCTTAAACCAAGCGCGCTACCTCTGCGAATGGTTCCAGTTCTACGGCGGTCTCGCCGACAAGATCGAGGGCAGCGTGCCGGCGATGGACAAGCCGGACGTCCTGAACTACACGCGCCACGAGCCGCTCGGCGTCTGCGCCTGCATCACGCCGTGGAACTCGCCATTGTTGCTGCTCGCCTGGAAGGCCGCGCCAGCGCTCGCCGCCGGCAACACGCTGGTGATCAAGCCGTCGGAGTTCACCTCGGCCTCGACGCTCGAGTTCGCGCGCCTGTCGATCGAGGCGGGACTGCCACCCGGCGTCGTCAACGTCGTCACTGGCTTCGGCGACGAGGTCGGCGATCCGCTGGTGCGCCATCGGAAGGTGCGCAAGGTCGCCTTCACTGGCGGGGAATCTAGCGGTCGTTCGGTCAACGTCACCGCCGCAGCGGATTTCAAGCGCGTCACGCTCGAGCTCGGCGGCAAGTCGGCCAACATCGTGTTCGACGACGCCAACCTCGACCAGGCCGTGAATGGTGCGATCTCCGGCATCTTTGCCGCCAGCGGCCAAACCTGCATCGCCGGCTCCCGCCTGCTGCTTCAGGACTCGATCCACGACGAATTCCTCGAGCGCCTGCTCGCGATCGGCAAGCGCATCAGGCTCGGCGATCCGATGCTGCCCGAGACCCAGGTTGGGCCCATCACGACCGAACCCCAGTACCGGCGCATCCTCGACTACATCGCGATCGCGAAGGCCGAGGGGGCGCGCTGCGTGCTCGGCGGCGAGGCCGCGACTCTGCCTGGCGTCGGCGGCCTGTTCGTGAAGCCGACGATCTTCACCGACGTGACGCCGAAGATGCGCATCGCCCAGGAAGAGGTCTTCGGCCCCGTGCTGGCCGTGCTGCGCTTCAAGGATCTCGACGAAGCCGTCGAGATCGCGAACGATGTGAACTACGGTCTTGCCGCCGGCGTCTGGACCGAGAGCCTGCGCCGCGCGGTTCGTATGGCGGATCGATTGCAGGCGGGCACTGTCTGGGTAAACACCTATCGCTCGACCAGCTACACCACGCCCTTCGGTGGCTACAAAGCCAGCGGCCTCGGGCGCGAGAACGGCGTCGAGGCAATCAAAGAATACCTGCAAGTCAAGAGCATCTGGCTGTACACCGGGGGCGATATCGCCAACCCGTTCATCCGTCGTTGAGGACGCAACCATGAAACACTTACCTGGTCATACGACCGAACGGCCCGCTGGGCGAGCGGTTGCACGACTCCTGCTCGCCGCGCTGCTGTGCGCCGTCGCGCCATCATTCGCAGCTTTGCAAGGCTACGGCGAGCTCGCCGGCCGAGTGACCGGTACCCGCGGCGACGCGCTGGCCGTCGTCCACGCCGTCAATCTTGAGAACCGCACCGCCTACACCGTCTACGTCGTTGACGGCCGCTACCGCGCAACCACGATGTTGCCAGGGCGTTACCGCATCACCGTTCGCCCGGCCGTCGGACAACTGAATGGCTTCGAGCCGCAGGTGGCCGAGCGGACCATCGAGGCTGATCGCCGCGCGAATGCCGATTTCTCGCTGGGCGCGATCCGCGCCGTGCCGAACTATGTCGGTGGGCTGGTCTATGACGGCGATCCGCAATACCCCGACACGAAGATCCTGCCCTATGACGAGATTTATCCGCCAGGCCTCGGTCGCGACATCCTCGAGCGCACCTGCAACGCCTGTCATGCCGTCAATCTCATCCCGTACAACGTCAACCGCTCATATTCGGGTGGTCGCAACCCCAAGGACCGTGATGCCTGGGCGGCCACTGTCGACAACATGCACAAACGGCCCGCTTTCGGTCGCCCCGCCAAGGCGCCGATTTTCGACCCGGCGCTGCTGCAGCCGGGTGATCGTGAGATTCTGATCGACTACCTCGCGACGCATTTCGGCGCGCAGTCCGAGCCGCGCGTGGTGCGCCTCGAGAGCGTTCCGAACCTCGACCGCGCGGCGCTCGCGAAGGCGCAGTTCATCGAGTACAGCTGGATGGAACCGCCCGGCAAGTACAAGGTCTGGCCGTGGCCGCACCAGGTGGACTTCGACCCCGACGGCAACGTCTGGCTTGCCTACACATCATGCTGCATCGTCCGCTTCGACCCGCGCACCGCAAAGGCCACGGCGTATGAAGGCAACGGTGGCGGGCACGGCATTGCCGTCGATCCCTCCGACGGCACCGTCTGGTACTCGGGCGATGCTGTCCGACGCCTCGATCCAAAGACCGGCCTCGTTGACCGCTACAAGGTGGGCGAGAGCGCCGCACTCGGCAGCAACACCCAGATCTTCGATTCCAGCGGCAACCTTTGGCTGTCGTTCCTGGGCGCCGGTGGGCTCGGCAAGTGGGATCGCGCCAGCGACACGATCCAGTGGTGGGACGTGCCGGTCATCGCGAGTCGGCCCTACGGCATCATCGTCGACAATCAGGACAAGATCTGGTGGGCCGACTATCACAACGGTGGCGTCTCGCGCTTCGACCCCGTGACTGGGCGGTTCAGGTTTTATCGCCTGGTGCGCGAGCACGCGGCCAGCTCGATCAGGCGGCTGGGCGTCGACTCGAAGAACCACATTTGGGCTGGCACGTGGTCGAGCCTGCGCGGCGTCGCCAAGCTGTATCGCCTGGACCCCGAGACCGACGAGGTGATGGAGCGGACGATCACCGACCTGCCGTACGCGGCCGTGTACAGCGCAGAGGCCGACAGCCAGGACAACATCTGGCTGTCCAATGATAACTACCTCAGTGTCTACGACCCGCGTGGCGACCGCTTCACGCATTTCCCCATCCCCGTGCGCTCCGACACGCTCAAGACCACGATCACCCGCGACGACACGGTCTGGTTCTTCTATCGCAACGCCGGCAAGTACGCGAACTACGGCGCGAACGCCGTCGCGTTCTTCCGCGACAAGGACCGCATCGAGTCCCTCGGCGCTTATCACTCGAAGGGCAGCGTCCACAACCGGATGCATGACTTCCGTGGCCCCGCGGCGCCGCAGGTGGCCGGCGTGTTGAAGCGCTCGCCCGAACCGTCGCAGAACGCCGCCGCTTACGCCGCATGGGCCCGCGACAACCGGCTCGCCACATCGCCCGCTGCGGCGCCCCCAGCGGCAAGGCCCGCGGCCAACCCGCCCGTCGCCCCGATCGCCGGTGTTGCCGGTCCTGCGCTGACGATGTCTGACCCCGCGATACTGGCTACCGGTGAGCGCGTCTTTGCCACCGCCTGCGCCAGTTGCCACACCCTTGAGCGGGGTGGTGCGCACGGTATCGGACCGAACCTTGCGGGAATCGTGGGGTCGAAAGCGGCCACCCGCGCCGATTTCGCGTACTCCGGCGCGCTCGAAGCTTCCGGCCTGACCTGGTCGCCCGGTAACCTGGACCGTTTTGTCGCAGCGCCCCAGCAGCTGGTCCCGGGCACCCTGATGGCTTCGGTCGGCATCACGCGCGAAGCCGATCGGCAGGCGTTGCTCGCCTTCCTCGCGGCCCGTGCCTCGACTGCGCCGGCAGCCAATGCCCCGCGCCCTTCCACCAATGACGAGGCGAGCGTTCGCGAATGATTGCCCATCCTCGCTCCGCGGGCGGCTTCTCCGCACTCCAGATCGGCGTCGTCTGGCGGCGCTTCAGCGCGTTGATGGACGAGACCGCACAGACCTTCGTGCGCACCTCGTTTTCCTCAGTGGTGCGCGACAACTGGGACCTCGCTGTGAGCATGATGGACGGGCAGGGCCGCCTGTTCGCCCAGTCCTCGCGCAGCGTGCCGTCGTTCATCGGCACGATGCCGCGCACCCTCGAAGCGATGCTGCAGCGCTACCCGCGCAGCACGTTGATTCCGGGCGATGTGCTGATCTCCAACGACAGTCACCTCGGCACCGGTCACCTGAATGACATCACGATGATCCGGCCCGTGTTCCGTGGCACACGGCTCGTGGCCTTCGTCGGCAGCATCTTCCACAGCGTCGATATCGGTGGCGCCCCGTCGATCGATGCTCGTGACTCGCAGGCTGAGGGTCTTACGATCCCGATCTCGAAAATCGTCAGGGCTGGCGTGGAAAACGAGGACTTGATCGCGCTGCTCGAGCAAAATCTTCGCGCGCCCGACGAGACCCTCGGCGACATCCGCGCGCAATTCGCCGCCTATGGCGTGTGCATTGGACGGCTGCTGAAGTTGCTTGACGATGAGCGCATCGACGACCTGGACCAGTTCGTGACCGAGATCCTCGCGCGTTCCGAGGTTTCGATGCGCCGCGCGATCGAAGCCATCCCTGACGGCAGCTACAGCGACCGCATGAGCGTCGACGGCTTCGACACGCCGCTCACCATACAGTGCGAGGTGCGCATCGCAGGCGACACGCTGGTCGTCGACTATGCCGGAACCTCGTTGCAGATCGATCGCCCGATCAATTCGGTGCTCAACTTCACGACGGCCTACAGTGCCTACGCGATCAAGTGTGTGCTCGACCCGATGACGCCAAACAACGATGGCTGCTTTCGGCCAGTAAAGATCACTGCCCCTGAGGGCACGCTGCTGAACCCGAGACGCCCGGCGCCGGTTTGGGGTCGGCATCTCTCGGGGCACTACCTGCCAGCGATCATCTTCAGTGCGCTGTCGAATTGCCTGCCCGACCGCGTCATTGCCGACTGTGGCTCGCCGATCTGGAACGTCTATTTCGCGGGCCGACATCGCAACGGCCGCCGCTTCGTCAAGATGTTCTTCATGAACGGCGGCCACGGCGCGCGCCCGGATGGCGATGGGCCGGCCTGTCTAAGCTTCCCCAGCAACATTGCCACCGTATCAGTGGAGCAGTTCGAGAACAGCGTACCGCTGATCATCGCCGAGAAGGCGCTGATTCCCGATTCCGGCGGCATCGGCAAGCACCGGGGCGGGCTCGCGCAGCGGCTTTCGTTCCGTGTTGCGGGCGATACACCGATCGCCATGACCATCCGCCACGAGCGGGTGCGCTTTCCGCCACGCGGGCTGCGCGGCGGCGGTCCGGGTCGTCCCGGTCGTGACTACGTCAACGGCCGTATGGTGCCGGCGAAGGCGCTGATTGACCTGCAGCCGGGCGACGTCGCCACCTTCGAGACTCCGGGCGGCGGCGGGCTCGGTCGTCCGGAGGAGCGGGATCCGGCCAAGCACCGGGCTGACATGGAGGATGGATATGTGACCGGAAATCCCGCGCTCAACGCCGCACCTCCCCTCGAACAGGCGCCGCCTGATGCCGAGGCGCCGGCGCGTCGACAGGAGTCCCACCGTGGTTGAACGCTACAGTATCGGCGTGGATATCGGCGGAACCTTCACCGATCTTGTGATGTTCGATGAGGTGACCGGACGCCTCTACAATGAAAAGGTGCTGACGACGCCCAAGGATCCCTCTGTCGGGGTGCTCGAGGGCATCGAGCGCATCCTCGCTGCCAATGGCGCGAGTGCAGCGGAGGTGTGCCACGTGATCCACGGCACCACGCTGGTTGCGAACGCCGTCATCGAACGGCGCGGGTCGCGCATTGCGCTGGTGGCAACGCGCGGTTTCGCCGACCTGATCGAGATCGGCACCGAGTGGCGCTACGACATCTACGACCTATCCATGCAGGTGCCTGAGCCGTTGGTGCCGCGCCGATTGCGCTTCGAGGTGGCTGAACGCCTTGGCCCCGACGGCGCCGTGCTGCAGGCTCTGGATGAGCACGAGGCGGTGGCGGTCGCGCACCGGATTGCCCAAAGTGGTGTCGCCGCCGTCGCGATCTGTCTGTTGCATTCGTTCCGGAATCCGCAGCACGAGCGCCGCCTGCGCGAGATCCTGCGCCGCGAGGCGCCTGATGTGGTCGTGTGCATCTCGAGCGACGTGATGCCCGAGATCGGTGAATACGAGCGCACCTCGACCACGGTCTGCAATGCGTATGTACTGCCGGTTTTCGAGAAGTACCTGAAGCGTCTGACCGAAGGGTTACGCGGTCATGGCGTCACCAAGGATCTCTACCTGATGTTGTCGGATGGCGGCACCGTCCATGAATCGACGGCTGCTGCTTATCCCGTGCGACTCGTGCAGTCCGGCCCAGCCGGCGGCGTGCAGGCGATCATTGCGATCGGCGCTGCGGCGGGCGAGCGCAACCTGCTCTGCTTCGACATGGGAGGCACCACCGCCAAGGCCTGTCTGGTCGATGATGGCCGGCCGCTGCGCACCACCGAGTTCGAAGTGGCACGCGTCTACCGCTTCAAGAAAGGCAGCGGTCTGCCGTTGCGGGTGCCCGTGATCGAGATGATCGAGATTGGCGCCGGAGGCGGTTCGATCTCGCGCGTCGACCATCTCGGCTTGGTACAGGTGGGTCCGGAGAGTTCCAGCGCTGACCCCGGTCCGGCCTGCTACGGCCGCGGTGGCCTGGATCCGACGGTCACCGACGCCGACCTGGTGCTCGGCTACCTGTCGCCCGACAATTTTCTCGGCGGTGACATGCCCCTCGATGTGGCCGCCAGCGAACGCGCGCTGCAGCGTGGCATCGCTGCGCCGCTTGGCTTGTCGGTTCTTGAGGCCGCCTGGGCGATCCACGAGACCGTCAACGAGAACATGGCGCAGGCCGCGAGCATGCACGCGCTCGAGAAGGCACGCCGCATCACGGATTACGTGATGGTGCCGATCGGCGGTGCGGGTCCTGTGCACGCCTGCAACATCGCGATGAAGCTCGGTCTGTCCCGCGTGTTGTGCCCGCTGGGTGCGGGCGTCGCCTCGGCGCAGGGCTTCCTGGTTGCGCCAGTTTCTTTCACGCTCGTTCGTGGCGGCGTGGTCGCGCTTGATGAGCTCGACTGGCCGATGCTGCACAGCCAGCTCGACGAGATGCGTCAAGCTTGTATGACACAACTCGAGGCCACCGGAGCCACCGAGGGGCGTACCAGCTATGTGGCGGCAATGCGCTACGTGGGTCAGGGCTACGACGTCGACGTCACGCTTGCCGCGGCGCAGATTGAAGAGGGCCGCGTCGCCACGTTGCGCGACGCATTCGAGCAGGCCTATCACGTGCAATTCGGGCGTGCAGAGCCGTCAATGTCGGTCGAGATCGTGTCCTGGCGGCTGACGGTCGCGGCCCCGCCGCCGCAGATCGACCTGGCCGCGGGCCGTCAGGGTCACGCGCACGACGAAGGGCGGCGCGGTGAACGCCGCATCTATTTCGGCCCGGAAACCGGCTACGTCGTCGCGGCCGTCTATGACCGCTACCGTCTGGCACCGGGACGCAGTTTTCACGGTCCCGCCGTGTTCGAGGAGCGCGAGTCCACCACCATCGTGCCGCCGGGCGCACGGGCCTGCATTGACGCGGCACTGAACCTGCTCGTCGAGTTACCGACGCCGCAGGCGCAGGACTCGCGATGAGCGACGCCACGGTCGCCCGTCACATCGCTGCGGCGCTCGCGCGCCACGGGGTGCGCCGCATGTTCGGCGTGCCCGGTGGCGGCAGCAGCCTCGACCTCATCGAGGCGGCCGCCGACCTTGGAATCGAGTTCGTACTGACCCGCAACGAAAGCGCTGCGCTGATGATGGCGGCTGCGACTGCCGAACTCTCCGGAACCCCCGGCGTTGCGATCACGACCAAGGGTCCCGGTACCGCCAACGGCACCAATGGTTTCGCCTATGCCGCGATCGACCGTGCGCCGTTGGTGCTGCTGACCGACGGGTTCACGGCGGCCGAGACCGCGTTCGTCACACATCAGGTCTTCGACCAGCAGGCGCTGCTTGCCCCGCTGGCCAAGGGCGCTGGCCGTCTCGAGGGCGAAGACGCTGCCGACGAGTTCGAGGCGCTGCTCAAACTGGCCCTGACGCCGCCATTCGGCCCGGTGCTCGTCGAGCTCACCAGCGAGGCGGCCAAAAATGTCGTTCGCGCCGTCGCCGTACCAGCCCCGACCAACGCGAGCGCCGTCGACCCGGCACTCGGACCCCTCGATGCTGCGCGTTCGCTGCTGGTCACGGCACGCCGGCCGGTGCTGATTCTGGGTCTTGAATCGCGTTCTGCCGTGATCGCGACTGCCGTACGCAGGCTTGCGGAGTCGCTCGCCTGCCCGGTACTCGTCACCTACAAGGCCATGGGCGTGATGCCCGACGCCCATCCGCAATTCATCGGCGGTTTCACCAGTGGGGTCGCGGAATACGAGACCGTCAGCCGGGCCGACCTGATTCTCCTGGTCGGTTTCGACCCCGTGGAACTGCTGCGCCAGCGCTGGCGCTATTCGGCGCCCGTCATCGATATCGCCGCGGTACGACATGCCGTTCACTACGTGGAACCGGCAGTGGCTCTGCATGGCGCGATCGCGCCGGCGATCGAGGCACTCACCGACGTTGCGCGCCCCGGCGACTGGACCGGCGATGAACTCTCCCAGCTGAAGCGTGGCATGCGCGCTGCGCTTCGCTATGAGTCGCACGGCCCCGGACTGAGCCCGCAGCAGGTGGTCGAGATTGCCGCCGCCGCCGCCGCGCAACTGCCCGCGCTGCCGCGGATTGCCGTCGATGCCGGCGCACACATGTTTTCTGCGATGGCGTTCTGGCCCTCTGCCGCGCCCTTTGACGCGCTGATCTCCAACGGTCTCGCGACCATGGCGTTCGCCCTGCCCGCTGCGATCGCCTCGGCGCTGCAGCAGCCGGAGCGCATTGCGATCGCATTCACGGGCGATGGCGGACTGTTCATGTGCCTCGCCGAGCTCTCGACCGCCGTGGAGACCGGCGCACGCGTCGTCACGATCGTCTTCAATGATGGCGCGCTGTCGCTGATCGACATCAAGCAACAGCAGCGTCGCCTACCCACCCGCGGCGTGCGCTGGCAGCGCCCCGATTTCGCTGCCGTCATGCGCGGCCTCGGCGGTCGTGGCTATCGCGTCGAAGACGAAGCCGGCTACCGCGACGCGCTCGCCGCGGCCTTCTCCGGTGCGGGACCCGCGTTGATCGACGTGGTCATTGATCCCACAGGCTACACGGATCAGCTCAAGGCCCTGCGCGGCTGAGCCGCCTCGATCGAATTACCCATGAACCCCAATGCAACGAAAAAGAGAGTGTCTCCATGAGTGATGCGACGTCATCCACCGGTTCCTTTCAGCTTCCCGCCGAGATCGTCGAGCTGTGCGATGTGGCCGGGAAAATCGTACGCCAAGAACTCCTGCCGCTCGAGCCGCAGTTCCTGCCGCATCCGGGTCACGCCTTCGGCCTGAAGGAGACACTCGCGCTGCAGGCGGTGTTCGGCGACGAAGTGCTTGCGCGCCTGACGAAGATAGCCCGAGACACCGGCTTCTGGTACCTGGCCGTGCCGGAGAAGTTCGGCGGACCGGGCCTTTCGATGCTCGCTCGCATCGCGATCATGGAGCAGTTCAATTACACCGCGGTGCCATTTCCGTTCGCGAACGTTCCCAACATTCTCTACGAGTGCAAGGGAGAGCAGATCGAGCGCTTCCTGACGCCTGTTATAGAGGGCGAGAAGACCACCTGCTTCGCGCAGACCGAGCCCAACGCCGGCTCCGACCCCGGCGGCATGATGCAGACGCGGGCCGTGAAGCGAGGCGATCACTGGGTGCTGAACGGTACCAAGATGTGGATCTCGATGGCCGCCGAGTCCGACATCATCATGGTCCAGGCCGTCACCGACCCGGACAAGCGCCAGAAGGGCGGGATCACGATGTTTCTCGTGGAGCGCAGCAACCCGGGCGTGATCGTCGAGCAGCCCGGCATCCAGACCTGGCTCGGGCCGCGTGCCGCGCAGTACATCGTGCACTTCAAGGACTGCGTGGTGCCCGACAGCGATGTGCTGGGCGAGGTGGGTAACGGGTTCCTACTTGGGCAGCGTTGGCTGACCATCCACGATCGCCTGCTGCGTGGACCCTATGCGTTGGGGAAGATGCAGCGGGCGCTCGACATGTCGATTGCCTGGGCGAAGCAGCGCGTCACTTTCGGCAAGCCGCTATCCGAACGCCAGGCGATACAGTGGAAGCTCGTGGACATGTATGTCGACCTGACTGCGTTGCGCAGCATGACCTATACCATGGCCGCTCGTGCCGACGCTGGCGAGGACATCCGCGCCGAGGCGGGCATGGTGAAGTTCACTGCCACGGAATGGGGCGCACGATGTCTCGACCACGCGATACAGATTCACGGTGCGATGGGTGAGGCGACCGAGCTGCCGCTGACGCTGTTTTACCGATATCTTCGCCACGGCCAGATTGGCGGTGGTGCCAATGAAATCCAGCGCCTCCAAGTGGCGCGCAAACTATTGAGGGACTGATCATGACCACCCCGACCATACACTCTGCAGGTGCCATCGAGATACTGACGACGAGCGACGACCACCGACTTCAGGCCTACGTTGCGCGCCCGAATGGCAGCCCGCGCGGCGCAGTCGTGCTACTGCAGGAAATATTCGGCATCAACAGCCACGTCCGCCACAAGGCTGACGAATATGCCGCTCAGGGCTGGCTGGCCGTCGCGCCAGGTTTTTTTGACCGGGTCGAACCGGGTCTCGTGCTCAGCTACGCGGATATTCCCCGCGGCATGGCCTGCCTCGGTGCCATCACCGAGGAGATGCTGCTGGCCGATTTGCAGGCCGGCATCGATTTCGCGGCAGAGGCTGGACCGGTCAGCGTGATCGGCTGGTGCTGGGGTGGCGCGGTCGCCTACCTTGCTGCGTCGAAGTCCAGCGGCGTGCATCGCGCCGTCTGCTACTACGGCTCGCGCATCGCCGGCTTCTGTGAGCGCATGGTGCCGCGGGTGCCGACGATGTATCACTTTGGCGCGCTCGACAAGTCGCTGCCTTCGGAGGCCATCGACAAGATCCGCGGCGCTGATCCCTCGGGCAGTTTTCATGTGTACCCGGGCGTCGACCATGCGTTCACCAATCACGAACGCCCGCCTTACGACGCTGCGGCCGCCGCGCTGGCCGACCGACGAACCCACGATTTCATTGGCTGAGCCCCTGAAACGTCCGACCGCCCAGGAGATTGATCATGGACTCAAAGATCGAACAGACTCGGATTGCCGTAGGGCCGTCCCTGCGCGCCCTGCGCAGCTGCGCTGTCGTGCTACTCGGGTGCTTCATGGCGGTTGCGTGTTCATCAGGTGGAAACTCAGGTTCGTCACCCGCTGCGGTGCCTGAGCCCGACACGGCCCAGCTCTCCGGCACCGTCAAGGCGGAAGGCCCCTTCACTGCTGCGCAGGTCTACGCCTGGAACCGCGACCGGAACATGCTCTACATGGTGTTTACGGCAGCTGGCAAGTACAACGCGCCAAAGCTGTTTCCCGGCGCCTATGAGCTCTGGGCCGAGAAGGGTCGCCTGCGCTCCGAGCACCGGATGATGCGCATCGAAGCCGGCCAGACCATCGTCGTCGATCACCTGCTGGCGCCGGGCCCGGATTTCCTGTTGACGCTCAAAGACAGCGACAAGGGCGGTCCGCAGTTCGGCTCCCGGCCGGCGGATGGGGCGACCTTGGTGGCCTATGACGAGATGTATCCGCAGGGCCCCGGCCGCGATATCGCCGAGAAGACCTGCATGCGCTGCCACGGCCAGACTTTCCTGCCCGGCCAGAAGTATGGTCGCGCCGAGTGGCGCGGGCTGATTGATGCGATGTTGAACGCGCCGCCCGGCCGCGACGCCGCGGCGCTCAAGACGGACGACGTGAGCGCTGCCGATCGCGAGGTCCTTGCCGACTGGCTCGTGAAGAATTTCGGCCCCGACAGCGCGCCGCGTATCCTGAAGATCGATGCGAAGTATCCGCTCGACGAGCAGGAGCTCGCCAAAGGCATGTACGTCGAGTACCTGCTCCCCTTCATGCCCGGTCTTGATATTTTCAAGCGTTCCGAGAACGCCCCTGGCAAACATCGCACGCATCGTCCCTATCTGGACGATCTCGGCAACATCTGGGCAAGCAACGGACTGATCGGCATCACGCGGCTCGACCCCCGCTCGGGGCAGTTCAGTCATTTTCCCTTCGGCACTGACGAGCGCAATCCCGATGCCGATATGTACGGCCGAACGAAGGGCGACCCCGCTTCCATCTGGCAGTACATTTTCCCGCACGACATCACCGTCGATGCGGATCACAATGTCTGGTGGGCCGAGTTCCAGGGCGGGCACATCGGTCGCCTCACCCAGTCGACCGGTAAGATGGACCGCTTCCCGATGGATCCGGAGAAAAAAGTCGTTGACGAGGCCGGCGTCGTCGGCAACGCACGCGCCCACACGCCGCGGCCCGATTCGAAGGGCAACATCTGGTTCACCGTGATTCGCGGCAATAAGATCGGCAAGTGGGACAAGGCGACACAGAAAATCACGCTCTGGGAGATCCCGACCGAGCATTCCTTCCCCTACGGATTGATCGTCACGCCCGAGGACAAGCTGTTCTTCGCCGAACTGCGCGGTTGCAACGTCGGTTACTTCGACCCGGTCACCGAGAAGTTCACGGAGTACAAGAGCCCATCCGCACCCTGCGGTATCAACCGGCTCGCCGCTGACTCGAAGGGCATCGTCTGGTACTCGGTGTTCAGCGGCGGCAAGCTCGGCCGCCTCGATCCGACGAGCGGTGCGATGAAGGAATACGACATCCGGCCGTTCACGAAGCTCGCGGTGTCGGCACCCTACGGAATCGTGGTCGATCCGCAGGACCGCATATGGTTCGGCGATGGTGGCCTCGGCGGCGCGCTGGTACGTTTCGATCCCGCCGCGGAGACTTTCAAGTACTTTCCGCAGCCTCGGCAGGGCGACAACCCTGGGCTGGACATCACCCGTGATGGCGCGATCGTCTACACCACGCGCTCTAGCAACCAGGCTACGATCGGCCTGTTCTGGCCCGACGTCAGCCGCATGAAAGGATACGGTGCCTTTCGTTGAACGCTGCTGCCGAAAGGTTGGCGGTCGGTAATGGGAGCGAGTTCCGTGCGGGCGGTGCCGTCGTCTTCGCCTCGGCGATCGGCGCGGCCGCCGGTGTGACGGGCATGTCGGTCTACGCGCTGAGCATCCTGATCGGCCCGTTGTCCGAGGCCTTCGGCTGGAGCCGTGAGCAGCTCGGCGCCGCAAAGACTGTTGCCACGGCAGGCTTCGTGCTGACCGCGCCGTTCGTTGGCTGGTTTGCCGACCGCATCGGGGCGCGGCCGCTGGCGATGGGTTCGCTCGCCGCGCTTGCGGTCGCGATGTTTTGGATGACCCAGATGGGCCCGGGCATCAGCTCGTTCTACCTGTCTTTCTTCGCGCTCGCGGTCGTCGGTGGCGCGACCACGCCGCTGGTCTGGACGCGTGCCGTGGCCACTTGGTTCCGGGAGAAGCGCGGACTCGCGATGGCGCTCACGTTGAGCGGCCCCGGCGTCATCGGCGTCATCACGCCCACGCTGCTTGATACCTTGATCCAACGTTTCGACTGGCGGGCCGCGTACGTCACGATGGGCTGCTTCGCCGCGCTCGCGCTGATTCCGGTGGCGTTCTGTTTCCGCGAGAAGCGTGACCCGCCGCAAGCGGACACCGTGGTGGAATCCACCACCATGGCTGATGCCACTGCCACAGCGACCGTCGCTGCCCCCTTGACTGCCCAGGGGTACTCCGTACGCGAGGCGCTGCGCACTCGCTGGTTCTGGCAGATCGCGAGCGCCTTCGTACTGATCGGCGCCGTCGTGTCCGCGTTGATGGTGCATCTGGTGCCGCTGATGATGGATGCGGGTCTTGGCCGCGCACTTGCCGTGGCCATCGCGGGCGTGCTGGGGCTGTCGGTCATCTTTGGCCGTCTGCTCACGGGCTGGCTTGTGGACCGATTTCATCCACCGTATGTCGCTGCGGTGTTCCTGATCATGCCCGTATTCGGCTGTCTGCTGCTTGCCGGTGAGACCATCACGCCGCTGATCGTGGTCTTTGCCATCGCCTTCATCGGCCTTGCCGCCGGCTCAGAGGTGGATCTGGTGCCGTATCTCACCGCGCGTTACTTCGGCCTACGCGCTTACGGCAAGATTTACAGCTGGATGTTCATCGCGTTCTACGCGGGCGTCGCCGTTGGCCCGCTGCTGCTTGGCCGCGTCTACGACCGCGATGGTCACTACGACAATGGGCTGCTTCTGGCGATTCCCATACTGCTGGTGGGCGTAGTGCTGGTGGCTACGCTGGGCCGGGCACCCGTGTCAGCGGACCCGGACCGGCACTGAGCAGGTTGGTTGCTGTGTTCAGCTTCTTTGGCCGGTCGACGATCTAGGGATATCCGTCTGAGTCGATGCGGGCAATCTGGCGAGCGCAATGACGGCGGCATAGATCGCTCTGGTGAGTTAGGACGGTTGATCCATGCTTGTCGCCCGCCTGCGCCCGCCTTGGCGTGACCGCCAAGGGCCTGACTTTCCCTGACCTTGCCTTTGGCCTCGGCGGAGCGGTGGCCATTGCATTGCGGTATATCGGCTGGGGCGGCAACGACAGCACCCACCACCGCAACGGGCGTTCGGGCAACAGCTTAATTAAAGAGCGGTGCCCGCTCTGGCATCCTGCGGGCGCGCGCTAGCGCGCAACGGGGGTGCGACCAGGCGATTTTCCAGGACGGTGAAGAGCTGTTGTACCAGCAGGGCGAGCACGGCTGCGGGCAGCGCACCCGCCAGCATCAGCGTTCCGTCGTTCAGCGCAAGCCCGGTGACGATACGCTCGCCATAGCCGCCTGCACCGATGAACGCCGCGATGGTGGCCGTGCCGACATTGATCACCGCCGAAGTCTGGATGCCGGCGAGGATCGCACCCAGCGCTAGCGGCAGTTCGACGCGCAGCAGGCGTGCCCCGCGCGGCAGCCCGAGGGCCTGCGCCGAATCGCGCAGTGACTGCGGGATCGCCTCAAGCCCGGCGCAAGTGTTGCGCACGATCGGCAATAGCCCGTAGAGGAAGAGGGCGGTCAGCGCTGGCAGCATGCCGATGCGCGCATACAGCGTGATCAGGAAGGCAAGCAGTGCGAGTGAGGGGATCGTCTGCACCAGTCCAACCACCGGTAGCACCCAGCGCCGTGCGGCTGCGCTGCCCGCACACCAGATGCCGAGCGGGATACCGACGAGCACTGACAGGATGAGCGAGGCGAACACCAGCACCAGATGTTCGCTGCTCAGGCGCAAGAAGTCTGCGTCGAAGAGGGCGTGCCACAGTCGACGCATGGCTGCACCCGCCGGTGGCTGCGCGCTCGCCGCGCGCGCGCTTACCGCGTCGGTGACAGCCTGTTGCGAGCTGCCACTCGGTAGATCGCCGGGTCCGGTGCCGGCGACGAACGCCGCTGCGATCGCACCGAAGCGCTCGCCGCCGATCTCGGCGCGCGCATTGAGCTTGCGCATCGTGGCATCGTCTAGCCGGCCCTGCAGCGCGACCAGCGCGGCATGGGTGCGCGGTAGCCGCTGCTCGAGCCCGGTCCGGTAAAGCAGCACCGCGTCGTAGCGCGGAAAGTAGGCGCGGTCATCGACGAGCACGCGTAGCCGGTGGCGCTCGATCGCGGCATCGGTCGAATAGACATCGATCACATCAAGTTGCCCGGCCGTGACCGCGCCGAACTTCAATCCGTGGTCGACTCCGCGTGGTGTGTCGAAAGGCAGCGAGTAGTGCGCGCGCAGCCCGCGCCAGCCGTCGGCGCGACCGATGAATTCTTGTGTGAGCCCGAAACGCAGTCCGGGGTGCGCCACGAGGTCCGAGATACGGTTGATCCCGAGGCGTGTTGCCTGTTCCTGAGTCATCGCCAGCGCGTAGGTGTTGTTGAAGCCCAGCGACCGTGAGGTCGACAGCCCCCGTTGCTGTAGTGCACGCGCGAACGCCGCGGCATCGGACGGATCGTCCAGGCGCAGGATCTCGCGCGCGAGCGTACCGGTGTATTCGACGTAGATGTCGATCGACCCGGATGCCAGCGCGGCCTGCACGATGCCGGTATTGCCAAGCCCCTGTTCATGCCGGACCTCGGCCTCGCCGGCTGCTTCTGCGGTCTGGCGCAGGATCTCGCCCAAGATGTACGACTCGGTGAAGCGCTTGCTGCCGATGGTCAGCACCGGCCGGCGAGCAGCGGCTCCGGCTTGGTCGACGATGACCGTGGCCTCGCCGGTGGCCGCCGCAGGTGCGGCTGGCGACAGGCTGAGCGCAAGCAGCGCAAGTACGATCATCGTCCACCGCCCGGCAGCCAGCCCCGCTGTGCACGGACGAATTGAGTGACGAATGGATCGGCTGGACTGTCCATAAGGTCCGTAATGGACCCGCGCTGGATGAGCCCACCGTCTCGCATCAGCACGATGTCGTGCGCCAGCATCGCCGCCTCGTGCAGGTCGTGGGTGACCCAGATCACCGTCTTGCCGAGCGCATCGAAAAGGTCGCGCAGCTCCTGTTGCAGTCCGCTGCGGGTGATCGGATCCAGTGCCGATAACGGCTC
>Ga0209107_10000745_pt1 | contig 18589 bp, 14 predicted proteins | sample LakErihyJuly2011_2_FD_187460 | JGI IMG/M metagenome (GOLD analysis project Ga0209107, IMG submission 187460) | Freshwater microbial communities from dead zone in Lake Erie, Canada - CCB hypolimnion July 2011 (SPAdes) (version 2) | ecosystem: Environmental > Aquatic > Freshwater > Lentic >... | reverse complement strand
TCGAGCATCTCCTGGGTCTCGGCGATGCCGCCGATGCAGGAGCCGCTGAAATTGCGGCGCGGCATGATCACGCTGAAGGCGTGGACCGCGAGCGGTTGCTCAGGGACGCCGACGAGGCAGAGCGTGCCGTCGAGCTTCAGCAGGGCTAGGTAGGCGTTGAGGTCGTGCTGCGCGGAGACGCAATCGAGGATGAAGTCGCAGGACGACGCTTGCTTGGCCATCGCGGCCGCGTCCGTGGAGACGACCACCTCGTGGGCCCCGAGGCGGAGGCCGTCGGCGACCTTGCCGGGCGAGGTGGTGAAGAGGACGACGTGGGCGCCGAAGGCGCGGGCGAACTTCACGCCCATGTGGCCGAGGCCACCGAGGCCGACGATGCCGACCTTCTGGCCGGGGCCGACCTTCCAATGGCGGAGCGGCGAGTAGGTCGTGATGCCGGCGCAGAGGAGCGGGGCGGTGGCGGCGAGGTCCAGGCCGGCGGGGACGTGCAGCGTGAACGCCTCGTCGACCACGATGTTCGAGGAATAGCCGCCGAAGGTATGGCCGCCGAGATGCCGGTCGGGGCTGTTGTAGGTGAAGGTCGCGCCGGTGAGGCAGAACTGCTCGAGGCCCTTTTGGCAGCTCGGGCACGTGCGGCAGGAGTCGACCATGCAGCCGGTCGCGCCGATATCGCCCACCTTCAGTTTGGTGACCTTGGCGCCGACCTTCGTCACGCGGCCGACGATTTCGTGGCCGGGGACGCAGGCGTAGTTCGTGCCGGGCCACTCGCCGCGGGCGGTGTGGACGTCGGAATGGCAGACGCCGCAGAAGAGGATCTCCATCTCGACGTCGGTCGGGCCCGGGTCCCGGCGCGTGATGGTCATGGGCGCGAGCGGGTTGGCGGGGGCGGAGGTGCCGAAGGCGCGGACGGAGGTGTTGGGCATGGGGAGGAGGCCCCAGCGATAGGGGGAAGGCCGTCGCAGGCAAGCCGGAGGGTCAGTCCTTGGAAACTGTCGAGTGCCGATAGCCCTTATTCTCCGGAGGCGTGAGTTCTGGTAGAGTTGCGGCATGCATCCTCCCTACCAGATTGACGCCGAGCAACTTGACACCGTTTTGCCCCCAAAGCACGATGGTGTTATGAGGACTGTCACCTACGCCGCCGCCCGCCGCCGGTTGGCGGGCTTGATCGAGTCCGTCAAAGGGGCGGGGAAGCCGGTCTTGATCACTCGTCATGGTGAGGCCTCGGTGGTCCTGGTCGATGCGGGCGAGTTTGCGCAGATGGCGGAGACGCTCCACTTGCTCTCCTCGCCGCGCAATGCCTCCCGCTTGCGGCGAGGCCTGGCTGATTTCAAGGCGGGGAAATTCCGGACTCTTTGACGTGCCCCAGGTCCGCTGGTCATCGGGGGCCATAGGTGATCGCAGTTACTGGGCCAAGACCGACCCTTCGAAGTTGGAACGGGTCGACCGTCTGGTGCGGGCCATCCAGGCCACCCCTTTTGCCGGCATCGGCAAGCCTGAGCCCCTGCGTGGTGACTTATCCGGATGGTGGTCCCGGCGCATCAGTCGCGAACATCGCCTGGTCTATCGTGTCGAGAGAGGGGTCATTTATATCCTCCAAGCCCGCTACCATTACTGAGGTTCAGCGCAGGGCGCCGGCGAGCGGCCGGCCTTCCGCGTCCAGCAGCTGGAACTCGTGCACCCCGTGCTTGCCGGCGTCGACGTAGGTCCAGACGACCTGCTTCTCGCGGGTGATCTCGACGAGTTTCGGTTGCGGGGCGCGGGCCGCGTAGTTGCTGAAGACGACGTTGCCGTTCGGGAGCCACGTCAGGGCGGTGACGCGGTTGACGGGTACGCCGGGCAGGTCGCCGTCCTTGAGTTCCCAGACGACCTTGCCGGTCGCGTCGACCTCCACGACCTGGTTGCCGACGGTCAGGCTGATCAGCGTATGGCCCGCCGCGTTGCGCAGCGCGCAGAAGGTGCGGTTGTCGAGTTTCGACGCCGGCGCCTGGTACTCCCAGACGACCTTGCCGGTGGCATCGAGCTCGCGCACGAGCCGGTCCTGCGGCACGAGGTAGTGCCCGTTCGGTAATGGACGCGCCATGCGGCTCTGGAAGTGCGGGTCCTTGGCCGAACACTGCAGCGGAATCTCGGCTTGGATGCGGCCGGTGGCGTCGACCTCCAGAAGGCGGGGACGCGGGCCGGCTTCACTGATGAGCGTGCGGCCCTCCGCCAGACGTTGCGCGGTGTTCACCTCGGCCTGCGTCCCCTTGTACTCGAAGACCACCTTGAGCTCGCGCGTCACCTCGAGGACGGCGCCGCCTGGGTAGGCCTTCGACTTGGCCAGGACGAGCAGGAGGTTGCCGTTCGGCAGGACGCAGCCGTCGCGGGTCTCGGCCGGGTATTGCCAGGTGACCTGGCCGGCGGCGTCGAGGATCTGCGTGACGCCCCCGAGCCTGAGGAAGGCGCGCTTGGGCGTCGGCTCGGCCGCGAGGTCGGCGAACGGAGCCAGGAGCAGGAGAAGGCAGGTGCGCAGCATGGGGACGGGGTCAATCTAGCCGGCCTCGTCGGGCGGGACAGCCAATTCTCCGAAGGAGGCTTGGACTCCCGGGTTGTCAGCGGGCAGGGCAGGGGCATAGTTCGTCCCCATGCCCATGAGCCCCCTGCGTCTCTTCGCCTGCCTCCTGTGCTCGGTCGTCCTCGCCAGCGCCCAATCCGCCGAGGCGCTCGCCGGCAAACGGATCGTCGTCCTCGGCGACAGCATCACCCAGGGCGGCACCTACGTGTCGTTCATGGACTACTTCCTGCAGAAGTCCCGCCCGCAGCTGCGCTTCGAGGTCTACCCGCTCGGCCTTTCGAGCGAGACCCTTTCCGGGCTGAGCGAACCTGGACACGCCAACGGCAAGTTCCCCCGCCCGTGCCTGTTCGAGCGCCTCGGCCGCACCTTGGAGAAGGTGAAGCCCGAGATCGTCTTCGCCTGCTACGGCATCAACGACGGCATCTACCAACCCCTCGACGAGGCGCGATTCAAGGCCTTCAAGGACGGCGTGAACAAGCTGCTCGACCAGTGCCAGGCCGCCGGCGTCAAGCAGCTCTACCTCGTCACCCCGCCGATCTTCGACGCCACCACCAAGCCCGGTGAGTTCAACTACGACTCCGTGATGACCGCCTACGCGGCGTGGGAAATGGAATTGAAGCGACCTGGTCTGACGGTCGTCGACCTCCACTCCGCCATGCGCAAGGCCCGGGACGCCCGGACCGAGGTCTTCTCGCGCGATCGCATCCACCCCGGCGACGACGGTCATCTCCTGATGGCGCGCACCATCCTCGCCGGCGCCGGCGTCGCGACCCCCGAGGTCACGGCCAAGGAGGCGATGGCCGACCCGCTCTTCAAGGCCGTTGACGCGCTGCGGAAACTCCGCGCCGCGAAGTGGATGGCCCACATCGGCTACACCCGCGAGAAAGTCGTGGCGCCGGCGCCGCTGGTCGACGCCGCGGAGCAGGTCGAGAAGCTCCTCCAGGCGAAGGTCGACGAGTTGCGCCGCGCGAAGTGAGGAGTTTTCGTCTCTTCGCCTACGGGTGCGTCCTTTGGGCGCTCCTGGGCGCGCCCGCCGTCGCGGCCCCGGAGCATCCGCCCGTGTGGGCTTTCTATTACGCCTGGTACGGAGTGCCCCAAGGGCCGCGGCAGCGCTGGGAGTTGTGGGCGGACCGCGGCGAACCCGCGACGGGCGCCAAACTGCGGTTGCCGTTCCGTCCGCTGGTGGGCCCTTACGACAGCACGGACCCCGCCATCGTCGCCTGGCATTGCCGGCTCGCCGAGGCCGCCGGCATCGACGCCTTCCTCGTCTCCTGGTGGGGCGGGGCCAACATCAGCGGTGAGGCCTTCGAGCGGGTCATCCTGCCCGCCGCGCGCGCGACGCGCGTGAAGGTCGCCCTGAACTGCGAGCTCGCCCAGTTCCACGGCGAAATCGGACCGTTGGTCGAGCGTCTCGCCGGCGTGCTCACCCGCTGTCAGGGTGATCCCGCCTACCTTCGCCGGGCCGGTCGCCCCGTCGTCTACCTCTATCAGGTCCCGTTCGACCCCAAGCTCACGCCTGCGACGTTCGCGGAGCTGCGCCGCGGGGTGGAGGCAAAGGTCGGCCCGGTCTGGTGGGCGATGGACAAGATTCGCCATGATGCCGGGACGTATGGCGTGCCCGCGGAGTGGCGCGCCACCGAGGGTATCGATGGCTTCGGTTTCTATGGCACCTTCAGTGTCCGCCGGATCTCGGAGCGCGCGGAACTGCGGCCGTTCTTCGCACGCTACGCCCGCGACGTCCGCACCGCCGGCCGCGAGCTATTGTTGCCGATGCACCCGGCTTTGGATAACCGGGTCATCCAGCCGAAGGAGGGTTTCGCGATCCCGTTCCGGGACGGCGAGACCTTGGAAGGCTATCACGCGGCGGCCTTGGCCGCGGGCGCCGATGTGCTGTTGCTGACGAGTTTCAACGAGTGGCCGGAAGGCACCGTCGTGGAGCCTTCGGCCGATTGGCCCGACCCGTACCGGCATCTCCGGCAGGTCGCGCGGTGGAAGGGCCGGGAGTTTGTCCCGCCGCCCTTGCCCGCGCGGTGAGGCGCCGGCTTATTTGTCGGTGGCGCCCGCCTTACCCTTCGCCTTGGCCTTGGCGCCGGGAGTGTTGACTTTCTTGACGAGCTGGATCGCGGCATCGTTGGCCTGGTCCGGTCCCGGGGTGCTGCGTCCGCGCGCGACGAGCCCCTCGAGCGCGGCCCGCATCTTCGTCGCGCGTTCTGGCTCGGTCGCGATCAGGTTGCGCGTTTCCCCGAGGTCTTGGGCGAGGTCGTAGAGCTGGAACTCGGGCAGTTTCGCCTCTTCGGCGCTGCCGGGCTTGGGCGCGCTCCACCCGCCGGAGCCGCGGCACAGCGCGAGTTTCCAGCTGCCTTCGCGGTAGGCGAAGCTCCCGTTGATCGATTGGCTCACCAGGTGGGTGCGCGGGCCGGGCGCGGCGCCGTCGCGCAGCACCGGCAGGAAACTCACGCTGTCCTCGGCCGCGTTCGGCGGCAAGGTCGCCTCCGTCAGCGCGGCGAACGTGGCCAGGAAATCGACCTGGCTGACCAGCTGACCGCTCACGCCCGGCTTCACCCCTGCGGGCCAGCGCACGATGAACGGCACGCGGTGCCCGCCCTCGAAGAGGTCGGCCTTGTGCCCGCGCAGCGGGCCGCTCGGTTGGTGGCCCTTGGCGATTAGCTCGTCGATCGCGGCCGCCGGCGAGCAGCCGTTGTCGGCGGTGAAGATCACCAGCGTGTCGCGCGCGAGCCCTTCGCGTTCCAGCGCGGCGAGCATGCGGCCGACCTCGGCGTCGACCTGACGCACGAAATCAGCGTAGGCGTTGAGCCCGCTCTTGCCCTGCCATTCCTTCGTCGGGACGATCGGGGTGTGCGGGGCGGGCAGGGGCACGTAGGCGAAGAACGGGCGCCCGGCCTTGGCGTCCGCGGCGTGCTCGGCGACGTAGGCGCAGACCTGGTCGGTCAGCGTGGGCAGGACATCGACGGCCTCGAACTTCGGGCCCGCGGGCCCGCTGCGCAGCCATTTCTTGGTCGCGGTCGGCAGCTCCGTCGGGAGACGGTCCTTGATCCAGACGAACGGCGGCATGTCCAGGGAAGCGCTGATCCCGAAGTAACGGTCGAAGCCATGGTCCAGCGGGCCGTCCTTGATGGGCTGCGCGTAGTCGAAGCGGCCGATCGCGCCGTCGGCGGGATCGATCGCGTCGCCCGCCTTCGCCAGCGCCCCGCCGTGCGTGGCCCATTCCAGGCCCAGATGCCATTTACCGAAGCAGGCGGTGCGGTAGCCCTGCGCCTTGAGCATCCCCGCCACCGTGAGCCGGCCCGGCGCGATCAGCGGCGGCGACCAGCCCCCGAGCACGCCGCTCTGCAGGCGCGTCCGCCAGTGGTATCGACCGGTGAGCAGACTGTAGCGCGAAGGCGTGCAGACTCCCGAGGTCGTATGCCCGTCCGTGAAGCGCAGGCCTTCGGTCGCCAAGCGGTCGAGGTGCGGGGTGGGGATCTTGCTGGCCGGGTTGTAGGCTCCCACGTCCCCGTAGCCTTGGTCGTCGGCGAGGATCAGGAGGATGTTGGGTCGGTCGGCCGCCAGGCTCGTCCCGAGCAGGCATAACAGGGCGCAAAGGGAAGGGAGGGGGCGCATAGGGGTGCCTTTTCCTAGGCCGGGGGACGGGTCAGGACAAGAACCGACCTTTTCACGAACGGAGCGGAACTTTTCCCTCGTTAAGCCTCTCTGCTTGATTATCCCCCACTCCACGACCGTTCGCCCCCGGCGGTCGTACCCCCTCCGTCTTGGCTCCTTACCTGCCACCCTTGCTCGCCGCGGCGACCGTCCTCGTGTTGACGGCCCTCGCCGAGTGGTGGCATGCGCGCAAGGTCGCCCGGCTGGCCCGCCTCGCCTTCGGTCCGTCCGCCGCCGCGCGCACCTGGACGAAGGCGGCGCCCCTCCTTCGGGTGCTCGCGTTGGCCGCCTTCACCTGGGGCTTTGCGGTGATGTACCAACTGCACCTCGCCGCGGGCAAGGATGGCCGGCCCGAGCCCAAGGAGTCGCCTCGCCTGATCTTCGTCGCCGACCTCTCCCCGAGCATGCTGCTCAAGGACGCCGGCCCGGAGGGTAAGCAGACTCGCCGCGAACGGATGCGCGCCGAAGTCGAGAGCATCCTGATGCGCGTCGGCGGCGATCTCCGCTATGGCGTCATCGGTTTCTACACCGACGCCAAGCCGGTGGTCATGGACGCCCGCGACCCCGCCCTCGTCCGCAACGTCTTCGACGGTCTGCCCATCTCCTACGTGATGAAGGCTGGCACGACCGACCTCGGCACCGCCATCACCGCCGCCGTCAAGCTGGTCGATCCCTTGCCCGCGCGCTCCGTCCGCCTCGTGATCTTCACGGACGGCGACACCACGCCGCTGCAGCCCATCCCGCCGCGCCCCGCCTCGGTTTCGCAGGTGCTGGTGCTCGGCTTGGGCAACCCGCGCAAGGGTACCTTCATCGACGGTCACCAGTCCCGCCAGGATCCGGACGTGCTCCGTAGCCTCGCCGCCGCCCTGCGCGGCGAATACCTCGACATCAACGAGAAGCACCTGCCGACGCCCAAGCTGGGCGACCTGGTGGTGGTCACGCCGCCGCCGCACCCAGGGCTGACGCTCGAAGAGTGGGCCTTGCTCGCCATGGCCGTGGGCGCCGCGCTCGCGGCCCTGCTGCCCGTGGCGCTGGAGCTCGCCGGTACCGATTGGCGCGTCTTCGCGCCGACCCGCGGGGAGGGGGGCGACGTCCGATGAGGAAGTGGTTCTTGCTGCTGTGGCTGCTCTTCCCGGTCGGGGTGGTGTATTATCATTTTAACCACGGGGCGGACCAGTTCGCCCGGGAGAAAGCCCGCCATCGGCTGGAGGGCATCCGCGTGCTCGCCGCGGCCAAGGAGCCGGACTGGATCAAGATCGTCGATCAGTACGACCTCCTGCTCGCCGACCTGCCCGCCGACGAGCGTCCGCTGGTGCGTCACCAGGTCCGCCACGAGAAGGCGCGGGCGAAGCTCGAGATGCTCGATGTCGCCGGGGCCATCACCGACCTGACGACCCTCCTGCAGGAGTCGGCCGCCGCGCATGGCGACGACCACCGCACGACGCGCGCGATCCGCGAGAACCTCGGCAAGGCCTTCTTCTACGCGACCTCCCTGCTCAAGACCAGCGGCGCCACCGAGGAGGAATGGCGTCCCTACGCCGAGCGCACGCGCCAAATCTTCCGTTACCTCGCCGAGCACCAGGACCCCGCCGCGCTGGCCGCCTACGAGCGCCGCGTCGAGGCGGAGTTCGCCAAGAGCCTCGGCAGCCGCACCCCTTGAGACCCCGATGAAGACGCCCCGCCTACCGCTCGGATTGTTCCTCGCCGCCGCCGTGATCGCCGCCGACGCCCCCCCGTCCGCGGTCGAGGGCGTGAAGGGTGTTCGCCAAGAAGGCGCCGCCAAGGTGAAGAACGTCGACCCGCGCACCGCGCGTCCCGTATCGCCCGAAAAAGCCGAGGGCGTGGAGCAGTCCGCGACCGCCGTGAAGCCGGCGACGGGCCCCGGGACGGTCGCCGCACCGACCCCGCCGCCGCCTCCGCAAGGGGTAGGGCAGGAGGCCACGGCGGTGAAGCCCGCCGGCGGCCCCGGCACAGCCTCTACTCCTCCTCCGCCTCCGCCGCCCAAGGGCGTCGATCAGGGTGCGACCGCGGTGAAGCCTGCGGGTGGCCCCGGCACGGTCGCCGCACCGACCCCGCCGCCTCCTCCGCAAGGGGTCGGGCAGGAAGCCACGGCGGTGAAGCCTGCCGGCGGCCCCGGCACAGCCTCCGCGCCCCCGCCGCCCCCGCCGCCCACGGGCGTCGATCAGGGTGCCCCGGAAGCCTCCCCCGTCGCCGGCCAGGGTTCGCCTGCTCCCGTCGCGCCTCCCTCGCCCAAGGGCATCGGTTCGGTCGAGGGCGTGAAAGCTTCGGGGGGTGGTGTGATCCGCGCCGTCGAAGGCGTCGCCGGGATCGATACGGAGAAGCTCCGCAACCTCGAGGCCGCCTTGATGGCCAAGCCCGCGCCAGTCCCGGAGGACCCCAAGGCCAAGGCGAAAGCCGCGGCTCAGCTGCTCCAGAAACCGACCCCCGCGCCCAAGCCGGCGCAGCGGATGGCCGACGGCCGCCCGGATTTCCAGGAACGCATCCCGGACAAGGGTTCCTGATCACCCCTCACCTCATTTAACCTAAGAAAACCATGCACCTCCGCTTCCATCTCCGGACCGCCCGCGCCGCGCTCGTCGCCCTCGCCTGGGCCGCCGCGCTCGTCGCCCAGCAACCCGCGCCCGCCCCGCTCGACGCGAAGACGCTGCGCCAGTACGAGAACCTGCTGAACTACAAGTTCTCGCGTGACCTTAACGAGGTCTTCGGCGCGCTCGAGAAGGCCGCCAAGGACGACAGCCGCACGCCCGTCGACGTCCGCTTCCTGCAGGCCTTCCGCCTCGGCGACTGGCCGCGCGTCCGCGCCGAGCTGCGCCTCCTCCCGCCGGACCTCGCCCGCCGCATCTACGACAAGATGCTGAACGACCTGCTGGAGCGCCGCCTCATCGCGCTACGGCTCGACGACGCCCTCGCGCTGGTCGATGCCGTGCCGGGCGAGCTGACCGATGACGAGGTCCGCAAAATCGGGCAGCTGCTTTCCAACGTGCTGGCCCCCGGCGACGCCTTTTGGCTGTCCGAGCGGCTGGCCAAGGGCACCGCGCAGCTCGGCGGCGGCGACGCCGTCAAGCGTCTCCGGACCGCGCGCATGCTCATCGCCGGCGGCTTCAAGGAGCTCGCCAAGACCTACCTGCCCGACGCCGCGCAGCTCGCGCAGATCCAGGACGAGGCCGTGAAGGCCGAGCTCCAGACGTTCCTCTCGGCGGAGGAGGCGACCGACGCGCAACAACGCGACCAGGTCCAGCGCATCTGGGACGAGAACATCCGCCTGCTCTCGCAGGACCGCGTCAACGACTGGGAGCGGACCAAGGCCGGCGCCGCCCTCGCCCGCATCATGATGCAGGTGCCCCCGAGCACGCTCGGCCCCTCCTTCCGCGGCTTCCTCAAGGACCACCCCGACAGCGCCATCTCGATGGTCGGCGGGCTCGTGCGCAAGGTGCAGAACGAGTCCCGCGGCGACCCCGCCGTGCGCGCCGATAACCTCCGCGCGCAGGCGACGCTCGCGAACCTGCTCGTGGAGCAGGTCGACGTGACCCAGAAGCCGTGGGACCAGTACGTGCAGATCATGGCGGAGACCTGGATCACCGAGGCCGAGGCGGCCTTCGCCCAACGCAACAACGGCGGCGCGCGCCAGCGCGGCGCCAAGGGTTCCACGCTCTCCGGCGAGGACCTCCTCACCTTCGCCCCCGCGGGCAAGTGGGTCGCGGCCTTGGGGCCGGAGGTGCGCGGGCGCTTCGACGCCGCCCTGTCCCACGCCATCCTCGTCAACGCCGACTTCGACGCCGCCTCCGAGCGCATCCTGGAGCTCAGCAAGCGCCACCCCCAGGCCGCCATCGCCCTGGCCGAGGATTTCATCTCCGCCTGGGCCCAGGCCCATAATCCGCAGCTGCCCGAGGAGCTCCGCAAGAAGTACGGCCTGCCCGAGGAGACCCGCATCCCCGTCACACCCGTCATGATGGAGCGCAACATCGACAGCCTCGCCCGCATGATGGGGCTCTTCCGCCAGGCTGGCATCGCCCCGCGCGACTACAACCGCGTGGTCACGGCCTTCGACCTCGCCTACAGCAACGCCGAGGCGTACCGCGAGTCGCACCTCGAGAAGGTGTTCGGCCCGATCCCGCAGCTGAGCGAGCAGGTCTTCTTCCTCATCATCCAGCGCATGCAGGCCAACCTCTCCGACCGCTGGCGCAAACCCGAGACCCAGAAGGTCGGCCTCACGCGCCGCACCGACGCCCAGACCTACGAGATGGTCTCCGCCGGCTATGCGCAGACGCTCCGGATGGTCGACCAGTGGCTGGCCGGCCGCACCGATAGCGCCCGCGCCCTGACCTTCGCCGGTGGCCTGCTGTGCGAGTGGGGCGACTACGAGTTCTTCCAGGAACTCGCGCCCATGGACACGCAGAAGCGCCTGCTGGCCTACAAGGAGCGCAACCTGCAGTCGCAGGAATACTTCCAGCGCGCGGTCGACGCCTACGGTCGCGACGTGCTGCGCAAGAACCCGGCGGACTACTCCATCGACATCCACCTCGCCTGGTTCAACACGCTCCTCGGCATCGGGCCCAACGGCAACCTGAACCTGGGCAAGACGATGAACCGCGCCGCGCTCGGCCGGATCCGCACCTCCCTCCAGGCGCTCCCGGGCAAGGCCGCCGCGACGCACCTCAGCATGCTCGCGAAGGTCCTCAACGCCCGCCTGGCCGACGAACGCGAGCCGTTGCACGAGGACCTGAAGTACCGCTACCTCGCCAGCGCCCTGGTCGTGACCAAGGACGACCCCTTCACGCTTGGTCTCCAGAAGAAGGTCGCCTACTTCGACGAGCTGCTCAGTGAGATCCGGCTCCAGACGCGCGTTGACGGCCCGAATACCGTCGGCGTCGACCAGGAGTTCGGCATCCTCGTCAGCGTGCTCCACACCGAGGCGATGGGGCGTGTCGCGCGCTTCAGCCAGTACCTCAGCAACGATTCGGCCGTCGTTGGCCCCGGCGGCCAGCCCAAGGCCAAGCAACGCCGGTCGCTGACCCCGCGCAAGGGCAAGGATTCCGCCGGCGCGCGCGACGACTTCGAGATCGCCCTCACGGAGGCCCTCGCGCCGTTCTTCGACGTGCGTTCGATCACCTTCTCCGCGCCTGACGTGAAGCCGCGCCCGTCCGCCCGCCCGGGCTGGGAGGAGACCACGCTGGCCTACATCCTCGTCAAGGCCAAGGACGCCAGCGTCGACAAGGTGCCGCCGGTCTCCCTCGACCTCAAGTTCCTCGACCTGTCTGGTCCCGTCACCATTCCCGCCTCCTCCGCCGAGACCCTCCTCAAGGTGCAGCCGGGGCTCGTCGCTCCGCGCCCGGCCCAGAAGGTCGAGGTCCTGCAGACCTTGGATACCCGGCAGTTCGCCATCAACGGCACGCTCACGCTGGAGATCAAGGCGACCGCCCAGGGCTTGGTCCCCGAGCTTGACATGCTGCTCGACCTTGAGCCGCTCCGCAAGGTCGCCGAGGTCCGCCAGGTGACCCCGCACGAGGGGCTGCTTATCCGTGAGCTGAGCACGTGGGGCGACCAGGTCGGCCCGCGCTCCGAGCGCCTCTGGACCATCACCCTCGACGGCGACCCGATCCGCGCGCGGAACCAGGCGACCGAAGTGCCGTTCCCGGCCGCCCGCTCGAAGGACGTGGCCGTGGTCTGGCAGACCTTCGAGGATCAGGATCTCAAGGTGCTCCCGAAATCCTCGGTTCTCCTGGACCGCGTGAAGACGGCGCCCGGGGCCGGTCTGGTCGCCGCCGCCGAGGAGACCCCCCTCTGGGCCTACGCCCTCGGCGGACTCGTCCTGCTGGCCGGTGGTCTCTTCCTGGCGCTCCGGCCCAAGGGTCCGCCCGCGCCCAAGCCGTTGCGCGCCCGCGATGTCTTCAAACTCCCCGCCAGCCTCGACGGCTTCGCGGTGGTCGCCTTGCTTCGCCGCATGGGCGCCAGCCCGCTGATGGCGCTGACCGCCCCGCAGAAGCAGGAGCTCGCCGCCGACCTCGAGCGCGTGCAGTCCGCCTGCTTCGGCGCCGCCGCCGCGATGACCGAGACCGACCTCCAGACCGTGGCCGAGAAATGGCTGCGTCTCGCCCGCTGAACCCACCCCTTACGAACAAACCCTAACACCTCCCCATGAAAGCCTCTTCTTCCGGCGTCGCCAGCGCCCAGCAATTCGTCGCCGACGTGCGCGGCCGCGTCGGCCAGATCGTCGTCGGTCAGGACGTCGTCGTCGAGCGCGTGATGATCGCGATGCTCACCGGCGGCCACCTGCTCCTGCAGGGCATGCCCGGCCTCGCCAAGACCCTGCTCGTCAACACGGTCGCCAAGGCCATCCAGCTGGATTTCCGCCGCATCCAGTTCACCGTCGACATGCTCCCGTCCGACATCGTCGGCTCCGAGGTCATCGACCAGAAGTCCGGCGAGTTCCGCATCCACCGCGGGCCGATCTTCACCAACCTGTTGCTGGCGGACGAGATCAACCGCGCCGCACCCAAGGTCCAGGGCGCGATGCTCGAGGCCATGCAGGAACGCAAGGTCACCATCGGCGGCCAGACGATGAAGCTGCCGACCCCGTTCCTCGTGATCGCCACGCAGAACCCCGTGGAGCAGTCCGGCACCTTCGAACTGCCGGAGGCCCAGCTCGACCGTTTCATGCTCCTGCACCGTCTCGGCTACCCGACCCGCGACGACGAGCAGATGATCCTACAGCGCCAGCTGGGCATGGGCCTGCGCAAGGAGGACGGCGGCGCCGTCCCGCGCTCGGCGTTCGACATGATCGACGACCGTCCGGTCGGCACCGCGGCCGACCTCGTCGCCGCGATGGAGGCCGTCCAGGCCGTCCATGTCAGCGAGGTCTTCCTCAAGCATAGCGTCGAGCTCGTGCGCCGCACGCGCAAGTCCAAGCTCCTGGACTTCGGCTGCTCGCCGCGCGCCGGCCTCGCCCTGGTCAACGCCGCCCGCGCCCGTGCGGTCATCCACGGCCGCGACTTCGTCACCCCGGAGGACCTCTTCGTCCTCGCGGAGGACATCGTCCTGCACCGTATCCGCGTGAGCTACGAGGCCTCCGCCGCCGGCCACACCGGCGCGCAGGTGCTGGAGTCCATCCTCGCCGGCCTCGGCTGAACGCATGCGTCGGACGCACCAGCTCGCCCCCGACCCGGTCGACGCCCGGCAGTTCGAGGTCGCCGTCAAGCACCTCGCGAACAGCCTGGACTTCGGCCAGGTCGACTCCGTCTTCCACGGGGCGGGGCTGGAGTACGCGCAATCCCGGCTCTACGTGCCCGGGGACGCCGTCAAGTACATCGACTGGAAGGTCTCGGCCCGCGTGGGCAAGCTGTTCGTGAAGGAGTTCCATGAGACCAAGCAGCTGCCGCTCTACCTGCTCCTGGACACCTCGGCCTCGATGTGCGTCTCGTCCCTGCCACTGAGCAAGTACGCCTGGGCGATCCGCGCCGCTACCGGCATGGCCCTCGCGGCCCAAGCCGCCGTCACGCCCGTCGGCCTGCTGGGGTGCGGCGCCGCGGACCTGCACATCCGGCCGACACTCTCCCGCAACATCGTGATGGAGTGGTCGCACCGTCTCCGCCGCCATGATTTCACCGAGGCCACCTCGCTTGCGCGCCGCGCCCGCGAGCTCGCGCCGTCGTTGCGCCGCCGCACCACCATCGTGGTGCTGAGCGACCTCCACGACCCGGGCTCGCTGGAGGCCCTGCAGGTGCTCGCCCAGCAACACGACTGCGTCGTCCTGCATTTCGAGGATCCCGCCGAACGCGGCGTCGCGGGGACGGGCTTCTTCCGGGGCCGCGAGGCCGAGTCCGGCGAGGCCTTCCTCGGTCGCGGCGGCCGCCCGTGGGTCGACACGTCTGCCTGGAAGGCCGAGCTCACCCGCTTCGGCATCGACTACCTCCACCTGCCGACCGCCGAGCCGATGGTCGGCAAGCTCCGCCACTTCCTCAAGCACCGCGTCCGTGGCCCGGGCACCGTCCGCTGACATGACCGCCGCCCCCGTTCGCTCCCCTTGGCGCGGCCGCTTCGCCGCGGTCGCCGCGCTGCTCCTGCTTGGGGTCGGCCTGTGGTGGTGGCTGCGGACCGACGACGCCCTGAACGTCCCGCTGGGCGTCGAGCAGGCCGCCATCGTCACCTACGGCGGCCCGCCGCTCATGGTGAAGCCGTTCAAGTGGGGCGTGGGCGTGAACCTGCGCATCGCCCAGGTCTCGGAACGCGATGGCCTGCGCGTCTACGACATCCGCTACCTGGCCAACCGTGCGGGCACCTTCGACCTCAAGGACTACCTCGGCTCGGAGGACGGTCGCCCGCTCGCGGGGCTGCCGTCGTTCCGTTTCACCGGCGACCCCAAGCTCTCCAAGGACCTCGAGTCGCGCATCCGCGAGACCGAACCGGCGGGGGTCGAGATCGGCGGGTATTACACCGTGACCTTGGCGGCGTTGGCGGTGGCCTGGATCGGCTGGCTCCTGCTCCTCATCTTCTACGGACGACCCAAGCCCGTCGTCGTCGCTCCGCCGGCCCCGCCGCCCACCTTGGCCGAGGAAATGCAGGCCCTATTGACGCGGGTGGAGCAGGGGACCTTGGACGCCGCCGGCGCCGCCCGGCTGGAGATGCTCCTCCTGCGCGCCTGGCGCGAGGGCCTCGTGACCGCGGACGCACCCATGGCCCAGGTCCTGGCTGCCGTAGCCGCAGGTGAGCGGACCCGCGACGGCCTGCGGACCCTCCAGCATTGGCTCCATCGTCGGGAAGCGACCGTCACCCGCGAGGAAATCGCCGCCCTGATCCGTCCCTTGGCGCAACCCGCCGCCGCTGCGCCCCGTCCGGCACCCGCCCCGTGATCTTCCTCCATCCCCAGTGGCTCGCGCTGCTCGCGCTCCCCGTCATCCTCGCCTTCTACGAGTGGATCCGGCCCGGACCACGCGTCGCCATGCCCTTCGACCATGCGCGGTCGCCGCGGGGTCGGTTCGTCCGCGGGCTGATCCTCGCCGCCAACTGCCTGCCGGCGGGCTTGCTGGCGATCGCCATCCTCTTCCTCGCCCATCCGGTGACCTTCAACCCGCCCGAGGTCGAGCGGCAGCTCACGAACGTCCAGATCGTCCTCGATACCTCGGGTAGTATGACGGGTACCTACGGTCCGCAGACCGACGGCAAGCGCATGCGCTTCGACGCCGCGATGGAGTCCACGCTGCAGTTCATCCGCTACCGCAAAGGGGATGCCTTCGGCCTCACCATCTTCTCCCGCAACTTCATCCACTGGGTCCCGCTGACCCAGGACGTCGAGGCCATCGCGCTGGCCCGGCCCTTCATCTCCCCCAACGTCTTCCCCGACAACCTTTGGGGCGGTACGATGATCGGTAAGGCCCTGCTGGGCGCGTCGGAGCATCTCGCGGAACAGGCCCAAGGCGACCGCATGATCATCCTCATCACGGACGGCGAGAGCAACGACATCAAACCCCCGAAGGATTCGGCCGTGCTCGCCGAGCTCCAGGCCAAGGGCGTCAGGGTCTTCGCCATCCTCATGACGGACAAGCCCGTCGAGCCCGCCCTGATCGGCATCGCCCGGTCCACCGGCGGGGAGGCCTTCAATGCCGTCACGCCGGAGGCCCTGCAGTCGGTCTTCAAGCGCATCGACGAGATGAAGAAGGTCGTCGTCCTGCAGAAGCAGCCCAAGGCCTCCGATTACTACGACCCGTTCTTCGTGCCCGGGCTGGCGCTGCTCGTCGCCGCGGTGCTTGCCCTGTTCGGCCTGCGCTACAACCCCTGGTAAAAAAGAAGGCCGCCCGGGTGGGCGGCCTTCGGCGGGTCTTTACGGCGGTCTTAGAAGCGGAACGTGTAGTTCGCCTTGATCTGGTGGGCGGACGAGACGCCCGTGCCTGCCAGGTAGTCGTAGCCAAACGCGGCGGCCTGGCCTTTCCCTAGGTTCCAGTTCAGGCCGAGACCTGCGCGGAACAGGTCCAGTCCCGGACCCGTGGTCCGGACGCCGAAGGTCGTCGGCGCGGACGCGTCGGCGAAACGGGCCTGGATGACGTCGTCGTCGGCGCCGAGGGCGTGCTCATAGGCGAGGTTGACCCGCAGGGCTAGGTTGTCGTCCAACTTCAGGTCGTAGCCCAAGCCGGCTTCCGCCGACAGGTAGTGCTGCTTGAGCTGCTGGACGTTGAGGTTCGCGCCCGCGCCCGTTTCGCTGAAGGCATCGATCTTGGCCGTGTTGCCGCTCAGACCGACGTAAGGCAGGAAGGCGCCGGCGCGGGGGAGGGTCAGCCGGGCGCAGACGGAAGTCGCGCGGAGCTTCTGGTCGCTGAAGGCCAGGCCCGAGCGCGTCCCGCCGGCGGTCAGCGAGGCGTTGACGACGCTGAAGTCGAGCCAGCCGATGCCGAGGTCGCCGCCTAGGCCGAAGCCGTACGACTGGCCCGTGGCCTTGGAGCTGAAGCCGGAAGCGCTGGTGCGTCCCTCCGTGTCGGCGACCAGCAGCGACAGGGTCGGACCCGCGCCCAATTGACGCGCCAGGATGGCGGAGGTCGATTCGACGGTGAAGCGGCCCGCGAGCGCCGGGACGACCCCGGTTACCGTCGCCTGCTGGCGATCGTAGCCCAACTGGGTGGTCCACGCCTCGGAATCGGCCCGGATGCCGGTTAGGGAGCGTGCCAGCGACAGCGAGTTTCGCGACGCCATCACGGCGGAGCCTCCATAGGGCTCCGGCGAGAGGGCGTCGAGCGCGGCATCGACGTCGGGCGCGCCGAGGAAGGCGAGGGTGGCCGCGCCCATCTCCCCGGTCGCGATGAAGGCCTTGGCCGAGGCGGAGCCGCCGGCGTTGGCGCGCAGGACGGTCGCGCTGGTCAGGCCGTCCGCATAGAGGGCGGCGGCGACGGCCTTGCGGTTATCGGCGGTCGTCAGGTCGGCGAAGGTCTGCGCCTCGGTCAGGCCGGAACCGTGGATGCGGCCCGTGGCGTTGTTGAAGAACACCTGCGTGGTCTGCGTGCCACGGTCGAGCGTCGTGAAGGCACCCGAGTAGGCGAGGGCGCTCACGGCGACGACGGACTGCGTGCGACTCAGGTCGAAGGTGCTACCGGTCCTGGTGACCATCAGGTTGCTGCCGGCCTGGAAGGTCGCGGTGCCCGAGACGACCACTTGGTCATGCTGCGTATTAGCGGTCGTGCCCCAGACTTCGATATCGAGCGTGCCGGCTTCGATGTAGTTGCCGCTGATCGTCGTCGTGCCAGGGGAATTGCCCGGAGCCAGCGTACCGAGGTTGGTCAGGTTGCCGGCGATCGTGACGGTTCCGCCGAGGCTGCCGTTCTTGAGGATGCGGACCGACGAGGCGAGCGAGCCGTTGACGACGATTTTACCGGCTTCGATGTTGGTGTTGCCGGTGTAGGTGTTGGCTCCGGTGAGGGTCAGTGTGCCCGTTCCGTTCTTCCAGAGGCCGCCAGTGCCGCCGATGGCGCCCGAGACGGTGGTGGCGGCGTTGGTATTGAAGACACCACCCGTTCCCGTGAGGGCGACGTTGTGGGTGATGGCCGTGCCGCTGGCGACGATAACGCCGCCGTTGTCGAGGGTCAGAAGGCTTCCGACCAGGCCGCTGTTGGTGCCATCCTTGTAGTTGAGGGCGATGAACTGGCCGCCTTCGACGAGGGTAGCTGCGTTGGCGCCGGTGGCGGCAGCGTGGTTCTGAGTCGCCACGAGGAACCACTTGCTGCCCGTGATGCCGTCGGCGACGATTGAGGTGATGTCGATGATGCCGGAGTGTTCTTCGTCGATGGTCTGGAAGTTGACGGCGCCCGTGGTGAAGCGGCTGCGGTCTGATTCGAAGATCTGCACGGCGCTGGCCTCGACTGCGGCCTGGTTGCCTGCGAGGGGGTTCACGACCCAGTGCTTGGCTACGTACTCCCTGCTGCCCGGGTCTTCCTGGATGTAGAGGAGGCCGTCTTCACCGAGGGTGAGGTTGTCGAAGCTGGCAGCCTTGGCTCCATCCTTGCCGGTCAGGTTGGCGGAGTTGACCAATACCTTGATGTTTCCGCCAGTGGTGAGGATTCCGTTCGTGGCATCGCTATTGAAGTCGAGCTGATAGATCTTGGCGGTAATGTTGGCCACGCCGTTGACCGTCGCGCCGGTGGTGGCGAAGACGAGGGAGTCCTCGTCGATCCATTGGGCGTCTTCAGGGCGAGCGAACTGGGTCACTTTAAGGCGGAGCGATTCGGCCTGGAACTGGGCGCCAGTCTTATTCGCGAGAGTCGCATTGTCAAAGATCTGAGCCAAGCCGAAGGTGCCGGTGATGCCGGTGGCGTTCTCGAAGAGAATGTCTCCGGTGTAGCCCGTGGCGGTGAGCACCTTGAGGCCGTAGGTCAGGCCGTT
>Ga0209107_10000744_pt1 | contig 18624 bp, 16 predicted proteins | sample LakErihyJuly2011_2_FD_187460 | JGI IMG/M metagenome (GOLD analysis project Ga0209107, IMG submission 187460) | Freshwater microbial communities from dead zone in Lake Erie, Canada - CCB hypolimnion July 2011 (SPAdes) (version 2) | ecosystem: Environmental > Aquatic > Freshwater > Lentic >... | reverse complement strand
TTATTAGAAGTATAGTTTTCAATTCTACTTGTCCACGTTCCTACTCTATTAAAAAATTTAGAATCTGGAAATGCTTTAGACAATAATACAAAAAATACCAAGCAAACAACTCCGGAACCAACAACAACTGCGATGTATTTTATTGGATAATTACCCACAAAAGTTAGCATCAAAACCATTGCAAATATCAACGCTGTTGTAGAAAAATTGGCTGGCAAAATTAATACTAATGTAATAAATACTGGCAACCAAAGTTCTATAAATGATGATTTAAAGGTCATTGGTACTTCCGATTTTTTAGATAAATATCGGGCAACAAAAACCATCAAAACCACAAAAGCAAAAGTTGATGTTTGAAATGTAATTCCAATAAATGGTACTTGAATCCAACGACTCGCATTTGCACCAGCGATAACCGTTCCTCTAATTAAAGTAAAGACCAACAATGCCCAAACCACGGGCAATGCAATTTTAGAAATCGCTCTGAAATAATGGTACGGGATTTTATGTACGGCATAAATTATCAAGAAACCCATAAAAATGTGAGCCAAATGTGTCAGCAAATAACTTATTGTATTTCCAGTTCCTTTGCCTAAATAAGCCAAATTACTACTCGCACTAAAAACAGGCATAAACGAAAACAGTGCTAATAAGGCCACGAATGTCCATATTACTTTGTCTCCTTTTAGATTGTTTATTAGTTCTTTCATTTTTAAATTTTGTTTAAAGTTTTTTTGTTTAAAGTTTAAAGTTGCTCAACCTTAAACTTTAAACCTTAAACTTTTCTTATAAATTCTGTACTGCGTTTTTAAATTGTCTTCCTCTGTCTTCGTAGTTTTCGAATAAATCAAAACTTGCGCAAGCGGGGGATAATAAAACGGCGTCGCCTTTTTCGGTTAAACGTTGCGCCATTGTCACAGCGTCTTGCATACTTGAAACCTCAATCATCATGTCAACAATATTTCCAAAGGCATCAATTATTTTCTTGTTATCAACTCCAAGGCAAATAATTGCTTTCACTTTTTCGTGAACCAAAGACATCAATTCTGAATAGTCATTTCCTTTATCAACACCACCCACAATCCAAACTGTAGGCGAATTCATACTGTCTAATGCAAAGAAAGCAGCATTAACATTGGTCGCTTTTGAATCATTAATGTATTGCACATTTTGAATTTTCAAAACTTTCTCCAAACGATGTTCTACACCTTGAAAATTTGATAAACTTTCGCGAATGGTTTGTTTTCGAATTTGCAGCAATTTAGCTACCGAAGTTGCCGCCATTGCGTTTTTCAAATTGTGTTTTCCTTCCAATGCAATGTACTGTGTTTCCATTACAAATTCTTCTTCGTTGATGTTGACTTCCATATTTTTATCTTTTATAAAGGCTCCTTTTTCAAATGTTTTTGTCAGTGAAAATGGAATTAATTGTGCTTTTGTTTTATTGTTTTTGAACCATTCTGAAATTGCTTCGTCATCTGCATCATAGATTAAAAAGTCGTTTTCTGTTTGGTTCATTGTAATTCTAAATTTTGATGCGATATAATTTTCATATTTATATTCGTATCGGTCTAAATGATCCGGGCTTATATTGGTAATAATTGCAATATCTGGCTTGTAATTTATGATTCCGTCTAATTGAAAACTACTTAATTCTAAAACGTAATAATCGTATTTATCTTCGGCAACTTGCCACGCAAAACTCTTTCCAATATTCCCTCCAAGTCCAACATTTATTCCTGCCGATTTTAGCAAATGATACGTCAACATTGTTGTGGTTGTTTTACCATTGCTACCCGTAATTCCAATTGTTTTTGCTTTTGTAAATGGCGCTGCAAATTCAATTTCGGAAATCACTGGGATTTTATTCTCGATTAGCATTTTGACAATCGGTGATTTATCAGGAATTCCTGGGCTTTTCATCACCACATCGGCATTCATAATTTTTTTTTCCGTATGCTTTTCCTCTTCCCATTTTATTCCATTAATGCTAAGAACTTCCTTATAATTTTCTTTTATTTTTCCATAATCGGACACAAAAACATCGTATCCTTTTTTCTTTCCAAGAATTGCGGTTCCAACGCCACTTTCACCTCCGCCGAGTATGACTAATCTCATTCTATCTTAATTTCAGAGTTACAATTGACAGAATTGCTAATAAAATTCCGACAATCCAAAACCGAGTTACAATCTTACTTTCGTGATACCCTTTTTTCTGATAATGATGATGCAATGGCGACATTAGAAAGATTCTTCGTCCTTCGCCAAATCGTTTTTTAGTATATTTGAAATAGGCAACTTGTAACACAACAGAGAAATTCTCAGCCAAGAAAATTCCACATACTAACGGAATCAACATTTCTTTACGAACTGAAATTGCCAAAACAGCGATAATTCCTCCAATGGTCAAACTTCCTGTATCTCCCATAAAAACTGATGCGGGATAGGAATTATACCAAAGAAAACCAATTAATGCTCCAATAAAAGCAGCAATAAAAACAGTCATTTCTCCTGAATCAGGAATGTACATTATGTTGAGATAATTTGAAAAAATAATGTTTCCAGAAACGAACGTGAAAATTGCCAATGCAAGTACAGAAATCGCTGATGTTCCTGCGGCCAAACCATCAATTCCATCCGTTAAATTGGCACCATTTGAAACAGCCGTTATAATAAAAATTACAAAAGGAATGAATATCAACCAGGACCATTTTTCGTAACCTTCTCCGGTCCAAGCTAATAATTCTGCATAATCAAACTCGTTATTTTTGAAAAAAGGAATTGTTGTTGCTGTCGATTTTTCTTCAATTGGCGCTTGATGAATTACATTTTCAGTTTGTGTCAATGAAACTTTATCTTTCACATCATTTCTAACCGTTACACCGGGATGCAAATACAAAACAGACCCTACAATTATTCCCAATCCAACTTGACCAATTACCTTGAAAATACCTTTTAACCCTTCTTTGTCTTTTTTGAAAATTTTGATATAATCATCAATAAAACCAATAGTTCCCATCCAAAGTGTGGTTACAATCAATAGAATTATATAGATGTTATTCAATTTTGTCAATAAAATAACAGGAATCAAAGTGGCGATAATAATAATCAATCCACCCATTGTTGGCGTTCCCGCTTTTTGAGTTTGACCTGCAAGTCCCAATTCGCGAACCGTTTCTCCAACTTGCTGATTTCTCAAAAAATTGATAATTCTTTTTCCGAAAATTGTAGAAATCAACAACGATAAAATCAATGCCAAAGCCGATCTAAATGTGATATATTGAAACACCCCAGCTCCTGGAACGTTTAACACTTTATGTAGGTATTCAAATAAATAATACAGCATAATTTTAGTTTATTTGGTTAATTGATCTAACATTTCTTTTACTATTTTCATATCATCAAAATCATGACGAACACCATTAATTTCCTGATATGTTTCGTGTCCTTTTCCGGCAATTAGAATAATATCATTGGCTTGAGCCAATTGACAAGCCGCTTTAATTGCTTGCTTTCTATCTGAAATTGAAACTGTTTTTTTAAAATTTTGAGGTGCAACACCTTGTTCCATTTCTGCAATTATCGTTTCCGGGGTTTCCGTTCTTGGATTGTCCGAAGTAATAATTATTTTATCGCTCAATGTCGATGCGATATCTGCCATTATTGGTCGTTTTGTTTTGTCTCTATCACCGCCACAACCCACAACGGTAATCAGTTGTTCGTTATTGGTTCTAATATCATTTATCGTTTTCAACACGTTTTCTAAAGCATCTGGTGTATGTGCATAATCTACAATTGCCGTAATATTTCCTTTGGAAACGATGAATTGGAAACGTCCAGACACACTTTCTAACTCAGATAATAATCGCAAAACTTCTAATGATTCTATACCTAATTCAACCGCAGTTCCATAAATTGCTAATAAATTATAAGCATTAAATGTTCCTATCAACCGAACCCAAACTTCATTATCATTTATTTTTAATAGCAATCCCGACAATTGATTTTCTAAAATTTGCGCTTTATAATCAGAATATGTTTTCAAGGCATATGTCAATTTTCTTGCCGCTGTATTTTGCAACATTACGCTTCCGTTTTTATCGTCGCTATTTGATAATGCAAAAGCTGTTTTCGGTAAATTATCGAAAAACGCTTTTTTTACATCTCTATATTCCGAAAATGTAGGATGGTAATCCAAATGATCGTGAGATAAATTGGTGAAAACGCCTCCTGCAAATTGTAATCCTTCCGTTCTTTTTTGATGAATTCCATGAGAACTCACTTCCATAAAACAATATTCAACACCTTCTTCAACCATTTCCTTTAGATACTGATTAATCGTAATTGAATCAGGCGTGGTGTGCGTTGCTTTATATTCTTTAGTGTCAACTAAAATTTTTACTGTGGAAAGCAACCCTACTTTATGCCCTGCTTTTTGAAACAATTGATACAATAAAGATGCTACAGTAGTTTTTCCGTTTGTTCCTGTAATTCCAACTAACTTTAGTTTTTGAGACGGATTTTCAAAATAATTTGCCGACATAAAAGCCATCGCTTTATTCGTGTCTTTAACTTTGATATAGGTAATTCCCGTAACAAATATTTCTGGAAATGTATCGCAAATTATTGCAATTGCTCCATTATTAATAGCCGTTTCAATAAAATCGTGCCCGTCAGAAATTGTTCCACGAATAGCAATAAAAACATCGTTTTCAGAAATTTTTCGGGAATCAAATTCCATTTTTTCAATAGCAACATCCGTCGAACCATTAACTGCTTCAATTGCTACTTTCCAAAGTATTTCTTTTAGATTTATCACGATAATTCTAATATTATTGTTGCTTCACTTGTAATTGCTACACCCGGATTAATGGATTGTTTTTTGACTTTTCCAATACCAATAATTTTTACTTTTACTTTAAGATTTCCCAATAAGGCAACCGCATCCATTCCTGACATTCCTTTTAAATTTGGAATTACATTCTTTTTTTCTTGCGATTTTGTATAATAATCTGAGTAATTTTTTTCTTGTTTAGGATTCTTTTTGTCCAAATTTTTCACTTCATTTCTCGTTGGCGAATCGGTAAAAATCTTTTGAGCAATTCTTTTAAATACTGGTCCTGCAACATCTGCTCCATAGTAATTATTATTCGAAGCGTCTGGATCGTGAACTACAACAATACAAGAATATTTAGGCACATCTGCAGGAAAATAACCTACAAATGATGAGATGTAATGTTTGTCGGCACCTCCATTCGTTCCGTAATTGGCTTGGGCAGTTCCCGTTTTCCCAGCCATCGAAAAATCTTTAGAATATAATTTTGATGCCGTTCCTCTTTTAACAACATTTTCCAAAACAGCTTTCAATTTTAGTATCGTTTCTTGAGAGCACACTTTTGGATTAATAATTTTTTTATTGAACTTTAACACCGTTCGGTCCCATTCCTTAATTTCAGAAACAAATTGAGGTTTTACCATCACACCATTATTGGCAACAGAATTATAATAGGTTAGTGTTTGTAAAGGCGTGATTAAAACGCCATATCCAAACGCCATCCACGGAAGTGAAATATTTGACCATGTTTTATCCGAAGGCTTTGGTATATATGGTTTTCCTTCCCCTTTAAAAGGCAATCCTAAACGAGAATTTAATCCATAAGAGTTCAAATGATTTACAAACTGAGAAGGATTATTTTTATAATTGTTATACACCGCTTGAACCATGACTGTATTTGATGATTTTTCAAATCCTTGGGCGAGTGAAATTGTTCCATAACCACCTTCGTGAGAATCAACAACTCTATTTCCAAAATAGGTAACCACCCCGCCGTTTGTATTATAAACCGCACTTGTATCTACTTTTTTATCTTCTAGAAGCGTCATTAAATCGGCCAATTTATACGTTGATCCTGGTTCGTGAGATTCTGCAATTGCGTAATTAGTGGTTTCTGAATATGTTTCGTCAGTAGCTCTTCCTAAATTTGAAATTGCTTTAATGTGTCCCGTTTTAGTTTCCATAACTACCACACAACCATGATCGGCCTTGTATTTTTCAAGTTGTTCTAACAACGCGTGATGTGCAATATCTTGAACATAAACATCAATGGTAGAAATTACATCATAACCGTCTTGAGGCTCAACTTCATTGACATCACGGATGGGTTTCCACTGGCCTTTTGCAATTTTTTGCTTAAGCACTTTTCCGTCTTTTCCATTTAAATATTTTCTAAATGCCCATTCAATTCCTTTTCCATCAGGCAATCCTTCAGGTGTAATGCGCTCATAACCAATAGTTCTTTGTGCGATTTCCCCAATTGGATGTTTCCGAATTGTTTTTTGGTCAATTATAATTCCACCTTTATAAATTCCTAATTTAAATAATGGAAAGCTTTTAATTCGCATGTATTCTGTATAACTTATATCTCTTGCCACTAATAGAAATCTATTTTTGTTAGCTCTTGCAGCGGTTAATTCGGAACTAAAATAACTAGAAGGTTTCCCAAATAAAACAGCTAATGAATCGGATAAGGGTTTGATGTTTTTATTGAAATCCTTAGAATCTGGAGCCATTGCATCAAATCGAATAGTATAATTTGGAATAGATGTTGCCAACAAACTTCCGTCTGAAGAATATATATTTCCTTTATTGGCAGGAATAACAAAATTTTTAATTGAACGTTCTTTGGCCAATTTGCGCAAAGTATCTCCTTCTACCCATTGGATATTAGTGATTTTCACGACAATTGCGAGCGCCATTAAAAAGATGACAGCCGCAACCAAGTAGATTTTAGAGATACTATTTTTATTTTCTTCTACCATAAATTTTTAAAAAAACCTTTATCTTCTTCTTTCTTTACTATTATTTTTATTGGTGGTGCCGAAGCAGGGAAAATTCCTTTTTCTTTCATTTTTAATGTTACCGTAGATTCCATTTTCAATTTCATTAATTCCGAACGTCGGTCCACAAATTCCGAACGTAATTCTTTTACTTCGCCCGTTAATTCAATGATTTTAAAAACTTTTTGATCTACATTATTGTTATTGGCAATCATAAAAATGGCAAGAAGAGTTAGAAAAACAATGAACCGCCAGTTTTTAGCTGCATTTGCTTCTTCGTTGATTAAAAATCTTGCTTTTAATATGCTGTAAACTCCGTTTTTCATTGGCTACCTCTTTTCGGCTATTCTCAATTTTGCGCTTCGAGCTCTATTATTGATTTTAATTTCTTGAAAATCAGGAACGATTAATTTTCCAATTGTTTTGAAAGGCACAGAAAAATTTCCAAAAAAATCACGTTCTGGTTCGCCTTCAAACATTCCGTTTTTCATCAATCTTTTTACTAATCTGTCTTCCAATGAATGGTATGAAATAACGCTCAATCGTCCGCCTGTATTCAAAATTTCTAAAGATTGTTCTAAAAATTCTTTTAAAACATCCATTTCTTGGTTGACTTCAATTCGGATTGCCTGATACATTTGAGCCAATATTTTATGGCTTTTATGCGCTGGCAAAAAACGTCCTAAAACTATTTTTAGCTGTTCTGTATTTTTTATTGGTTCTTCTTCACGGGCTTCAATAATTACTCGGGCAATTGCCGGGGCATTTTTCAATTCTCCATAATCAAGAAAAACTCTTCTCAAATTTGTTTGGTCATATTCATTGACAACTCGATACGCATTTAAGTCGTTTTTCTGACTCATTCTCATATCTAATTCGGCATCAAAACGAGTAGAAAAACCACGTTCAGCAACATCAAATTGATGAGAAGAAACTCCCAAATCAGCCAAAATTCCATCAACACTTTTCACATTATGAAATCTTAAAAACCTTTTTATAAATCGGAAATTTTCATTGATCAAAACAAAACGTTCGTCATCTAAAGCATTTTCTAAAGCATCTTCATCTTGGTCAAATGCGAATAGCTTACCATTTGGACCCAAACGACTCAAAATTTCTTTTGAATGTCCGCCTCCGCCAAAAGTCACATCAACATATATTCCGTCTGGTTTTATATTAAGTCCGTCAACAGATTCTTTTAATAAAACAGGATTATGATATTCCATTTTCATCGTCATTTACTTTACCCATCACCTCTTCTGCTAAATCTGCAAAATCTACTTCATCGTTAGAAATGAAATTTTCATATAAATCTTTATCCCAAATTTCAACGATATTAACTGCTGAAGAAAGTACCAAATCTTTAGAAATTGATGCAAATGCAACTAAATCTTTTGGAATCAATACTCTGCCTAAAGCATCTATTTCAACCACTTTTACTCCTGCAGTAAAACGGCGAATGAAGTCGTTATTTTTCTTTACAAATTTGTTTAACTTGTTGATTTTATTCATCATCAAGTCCCATTCCGACATAGGATACAATTCTAAACAAGGCTGAAAAACCGAACGCTTCAAGACAAAACCGTCAAGAAGTGAAGCTGTCAATTGCTTTTTTAAAGGCGCAGGCAAAAGCAGCCTACCTTTAGCATCAACTTTACATTCGTATGTTCCAATTATTGAATTCAATTAAATAGTATTTAAAATGGTTTTGACAAAAATATAAAATTTTTTACCACAATTTACCACAATATACCACTTTGTTAATAAGTTTTCCCACTTCCTTCAAAAAATCGATAATTTGAAGGATCCTTCTCTTACTAAGTTCTTTGACAAATTGTTAAGGAATTATGGTTATTGAGAAAATAATTTCAAAAAAATTAGCATAATCATATCAAAACCATTGATTTAGTAATAAATAAATGGTTAATAACCAGAATTTATTTTATGCCTTTTCAATTTAAATAAAATAGAAGTTAGAAAACTCAATTATTTTGATCAAAAAATATTGTTTCGTTATAAAATCTTATATTTGCAGAAATTAGAATGTCATCATAATGATTGAAAAAGACATAAAAAAAGAAGGACGCTACACCTATTTTGAAGCTGGCGAAGGAACACCTATAATCGTTTTACACGGTTTAATGGGTGGTTTAAGCAATTTTGAATCTGCTGGGGCTTACTTTTCTCAAAAAGGTTATAAAATTATTATACCCGAATTGCCAATATATACTCAAAGTCTGTTACGAACAAACGTGAAAGCTTTCGCTAAATATGTGAAAGATTTTATCACATTTAAAGGTTTTGACAGGGTGATTTTAATGGGGAATTCTTTGGGTGGCCATATTGCATTATACCACGCAAAAATGTATCCCGAAAAAATGTCAGGACTTGTAATTACAGGTAGTTCAGGTCTATACGAAAGTGCAATGGGTGACAGTTACCCAAGACGTGGTGATTATGATTATATTCAAAAGAAAGCACAAGCTGTATTTTATGATCCAAAAGTCGCTACTAAAGAAATGGTAGATGAAGTTTTTAGTATGGCAAACGACCGAATTAAATTAATCAAAACCCTAACGATTGCCAAAAGTGCTATTCGTCATAATATGGCTAAAGATTTGCCTAAAATGCACATTCCAACCTGTATTATTTGGGGCAAGAATGACATGGTTACACCCCCTGATGTTGCCGAAGAATTTCACAAATTATTGCCGAATTCTTCTTTGTTTTGGATTGACAAATGCGGTCATGCAGCAATGATGGAACGACCAGCTGAATTCAACGAAATTATGTATGAATGGTTGCAAAATAACCATTTGTAATACTAATTATAACAATTTTTATCCACAATAATTTCAGTTATTTTCTGAAACTGTTGTGGTGTTTTTTTTAACTACCTTTGTAGAAATACTACTTGATTATGAAAATTAATACTGCCGAATTTATAATCAGCAATTCTGAAGTTGATAAATGTCCGAAAGATTTCTTGCCAGAATATGCCTTTATTGGTCGTTCCAATGTTGGAAAATCGTCTTTGATAAACATGCTTACGAATCATAAAAACTTAGCAAAAACGTCAGGAAGACCAGGAAAAACGCAATTGATAAACCACTTTTTGATTAACAACAATTGGTTCTTAGTAGATTTGCCTGGTTATGGATATGCGAAAGTTTCCAAAAAAACAAAATCTGTTTTTCAACAATTTATAACCGATTATTTTGAAACAAGAGAACAACTTGTTTGCGCTTTTGTTTTGATAGATATTCGTCACGAAGCACAAAATATTGACATCGAATTTATGTCGTATATGGGAGAAAGTGAAATTCCTTTTTGTATTGTTTTTACTAAAGCCGATAAAATCAGTAAAGTGAAAATTGCTTCTCACATTGCAGCTTACAAAAAGCAAATGTTCGCTAATAATTGGGCTGAAATGCCAAATCATTTTGTGACTTCCGCAACAGAATTAACTGGCAAAATGGAATTATTAAATTATATTGACGAAGTTAATCAAGAGGTTTTCAAAAACAACAGTCAGTTTTAGAAAATATTTTATCCAATAAAAAATCCCAAAACGCAATGCTGTGTTTTGGGATTTTTTCGTTATAAAGCGATTACTATTTATTCAATTCAAGCTTTTCAGCAAAATAATCACAAAAATCTTTCATTGTATCCGCCATTTTTTCGTCGTCAGTAGCACGTTTGAAAGTATCAGACATCGCAACTAAAGTTTGATGAAAAAACAATTTCATTTCGTCAACAGGCATGTCTTTGGTCCACAAATCAATTCGCAAAGATTCTTGAGTTTTACTATCCCAAATAGAAAGCATAATGGCTTTGGCATCTTCAGCTTGAACACCACCATCTTGTGCTGTCCAACTTAATTTTTCGGGTACTTTATTTTCGTCTAATTCTACGAAAAATTTAATTTCAGAGGTTGAATTTGCCATTATTTTTTAGGTTTGTATTTTGATTTTTGAAATAATTCCATTGGATCCATTTGCAAAACTTGTTGCAAAGTTAGCTCATTATTGTTCATAAAAGAACGAACAATTTGCCATCCAACCCAAGTTCCAACTCTTCCTGGCGTTTCGTTATCAAATTCCAAATAGAATTTTGAGAACGGTGCAACATTAATAAATCGGTTCGGTAATTTAGAATCGGTGCTGTATAATAATTTATCTTCCATAAAATAACGCCACATATAACTTTCGTTTTCTTGGCACCACGTTATTTGTTCAATTGAGTAACCAATTTTTTCGGCATCGGTAGTTTCGGGCAACAAAACGTCTTTTAGATACAATTCCTTACCTGCGTAAATCATTTGCGAAAGCAACGTTTTATCTGAAATATTTGGAATTTTTGTAGCTGCAAAACTGGAAACAATATCGGGCATAATTTGATTTTCCTCAAAATTTTGTTTTAAATATTCTGGAAACTCATAAAATTTATGATTTTTACCTAGATACAAATCCAAAGAAATTACGACCAAACTATCAGCATAAATGGCTTTGTTTTGATAATCCATTTCTGAAATCAGGGTAATTATTTTTGGCGTTTTCGTTTTGGGAAAATAGTATTTTATATGACGGAAAAGATGATCTAAATCGGCATTTACCTTTTCAAAATTTGAATATTTTTTCTGCACTTCCGTGTATAATTCTCTGTTTAATGGATTTTTCATTTTATTAACCCAAACAGAATCTGGAGTTGCAACGGGAAATAAATACGGATATTTTTGTTTGATTTGCGAAAGATTTTCAACTGGTGTTTCATAGAAAATTTTGTCGAAACGTTCTACTTTTACAGATAAAGGAATATTTTCGATTTCTTTTTCGATTTTACTTTTTTTATCGCAAGATGCCAAAAGCACCAATAATGAGAATAAAGACAACAAATTTTTCATATTAGACATTTTTTAGCCCTGAGTACTTCACCTAACTTTTATTTCCATCGGAGTTCAGTGAACTTCGTTTGCAGTGGAAATCCTTTTTTTGAGGCACGAAAAAAAAGATTGCAACGGAAAGCAGGAAATTGCTCCAAATAATTATTAATTTTGCAAAGATACATTGCAGTATTTTAAATATTTACAAAATATGTCTAAAAAAAGTACAATTCAAGTTGAAAAAGTTAACACGCACATTGTCAGTTGGTTAAAAGAATATGCGATTGCTTCAAAAACGAATGGATTTGTGATTGGGATTTCTGGCGGAGTTGATTCGGCGGTAACTTCTACCTTATGTGCCCAAACGGGATTGCCCACTTTGTGTGTTGAAATGCCGATTCATCAAAATGAAAGCCACGTAAATCGCGGAAAAGAACATATTGAACAGCTTAAAAATAGGTTTTCAAATGTTTCAAACACGATTGCAGATTTGACTTCGGTATTTGACAGTTTTGTAGCTTTAGTGCCAAATGGCGATGATGAAAATGTGAAACACCATGCTTTGGCAAATACTCGAGCGCGATTGCGAATGACGACTTTGTATTATCACGCTGGAATTTATGGGTATTTAGTGGCGGGAACTGGAAATAAAGTGGAAGATTTTGGCGTTGGTTTCTACACAAAATATGGTGATGGCGGCGTAGATTTGAGTCCAATTGCGGATTTGATGAAATCGGATGTTTTTGCGCTTGGAAAATTTTTAAATATCCCTGAATCTATCTTGAAAGCCGAACCATCGGACGGACTTTTTGGAGATGCAAGAACAGATGAGGAACAACTTGGAGCCAGTTATGATGAGTTGGAATGGGCAATGCTTGAAAATGAAAAGGGGAAAACTGCAGCCGATTTTTCAGGAAGAGAACAAATTGCATTTTCAATTTATAGAAGATTGAATACTATAAATCAGCATAAAATGAATCCAATTCCTGTTTGTTTGATTCCTACAGAATTTAAATAAATAAACTACTTTTGTGATATGATAAAATGGCTGAACGGTTTATTTACGAAAGCAAAACTAGCAGAGAAAACGGATGTTATGAATAAATTTTTGATTGTAGGTCTCGGAAATATTGGTGCTGAGTATGTAAATACACGACATAATATTGGGTTTAAAGTCCTAAATTTTATTGCAAATAAAGAAGGGGCTAGTTTTAATGATTTAAAATTAGGATCGGTTGCTGAAATCAAAATTAAAGGAAAGACCTTCATTCTGCTAAAGCCAAACACGTTCATGAATTTGAGTGGAAAAGCAGTTAAATTTTGGATGGAAAAAGAAAAAATATCTTTGGACAGGGTTCTTGTTATTACAGACGATTTGAATTTGTCTTTTGGAACTATTAGAATTCGATCCAAAGGAAGTGATGGAGGACATAACGGTTTGAAAAATATAACCTTAGTATTGAATACTCAGGAATATGCTCGTTTTAGATTTGGAATAAGTGATGAATTTAAAAAAGGTAAACAAGTAGATTATGTTCTTGGTAATTGGGATGACGAAGAAAAAACAAAGCTTCCGGAACGATTAGAAATAGCGTCCGAAATTATAAAATCATTTGGATTGGCAGGTTTAGAAATTACCATGACTTCGTATAATGGCAAGTAACACTTTTTGGTATAGAATTTATTAAAATCTATTAATTTTGTTAAAATTTGTGGATTTTATATAAAAATGTTACCTTTACAAAAATTCTTTAATGCTAAAAAATTACTTTTATATTGCTTTATCGGTACTTCTACTTAGTTCTTTTGGCGCCAAAGCCCAAGATAGTAGAGTACAAGGTAGAAATCAAGAAACTTCAATTGAGGGCTTGAATTTCTATCCAAATCCTGTGAGCAATGGTAAAATTTACATTATTTCAAAATTGTCCTTAGACAAAGAAATCACGATTTTTGATGTTTTAGGAAAAAAAGTACTTCAAACCATATTGAACTCAAGAGAGTTGAATATTGCTGCATTATCTCCTGGTGTTTACATCATCAAAATCAAAGAAGGAGAATCTACCGCCACTAGAAAACTAATTGTCAAATAGTTATAAACCCAATGTGTTTATAATTTAATGTTTTTTTTACATTGAAATTTTATTGAATGTAAAATTTCTCCCTATATTTGTGGGCTTTAAAAATCTAAAAAAATTAATTATGAAAAAAATTTACGCTTTATTATTTTGTATAATGACTACTATTTCATTTGGACAGGTACTTTCAGATGATTTTAACTACACAGACAATGCTTTGCTAACAGCTAATGGCTGGACTGCTTTTAGTGGAGGAACAACTGAGGCAGTTGATGTTGGAACATCTAACGGTTTAAATTATACTGGCTATTCAGGAACAACCGGTTTCACGGCTTCAGTTGTAGGAAATGCAGCTAGAGTAGACAATACAGGTCAAGATGTAAACAAAAACTTTACGTCTAGTGTAACTTCTGGAAGTTTATATTACACATTTTTAGTAAATATAACTGCTGGAACTGCGGGTTATTTTGGAGGTCTTTTATCTTCTGGTACTACATTTAGTAATAGAGTGTATGTAAAACCCTCTACTGTAACAGGGAAAATAAACTTTGGATTATCAAACACTAGTACAGGAATATTTGCAACTACACCAACTAATTTTGATTTAAATACCACTTATCTTATTATTGTAAAATATGATGTTACTACTACTGGTAATGCAAGTATGTGGATAAAAGAAACAGGGGTTCCTGCAACGGAAGTGGCAGCGGGCACACCAGAATTAACTGTGTCTGGAACAGTTCCAGCTAGTGCGTCAGGATTCTTTTTAAGACAATATGATGCGACTCAAAATATTACAATTGATGGAATAAGAATCTACTCAACTTGGTTTAATGCTTCACCTTGTAGTCTTGTTTTAAATGCTGAAACAAGAGTTTGCAATGCAACAACTTTGGCTTTAGATACATATACAACAACAATTCCTTTTACTGGTGGTGGAACTGCAACTTATTCATTAAGTGCTACAACTGGAACAATAAGCGGTGATAATCCTTCAACAGCTACAACTGGAAATATTATCATTTCTGGAGTATCTGAAGGTACTAATAACACTTTAACAGTTTCAGGTGGTTGTAACATTGTGAAAACAATTACTGCCCCAGAGTGTAAGCCAATTAACACATTACCTTTTTCAGATTCATTCCCTTATACTGTTGGAAACTCATTAAATAATGAACAAAAATGGAGCATTTTAAATACGGGTGATAATATTGTTGCTGCAACTGGCAACTTGAATTATACGGGAATTACTTCTAGTGGAAATTCAATTTCATTTGGTGGAGCCGGAGCAGAATCAAAAACTTTATTTACAAATACTACTACTGGAAGTATTAATGCAAGAATGTTAATTTCTGTAACCGATATTTCTGGAATTACTGCAGATTTAAATGGTTCTTATTTTGCAATTCTTACTGACAACGCAAGTAGTATAACTAATGCCAGATTATGGGTTAGAAAAAACGGAACGCAAATTCAATATGGTATTGGAGCGGCTACTTCAGATGTTGTTTGGGACGCAGCTTTATATGCTACAGCAACCACTCAATATTTAGTGCTTGGATATGATTTTAGTAATAATACTGTATTTTTATGTGTAAATCCAACAATCGGAGGAACTGCTACCCCAACAGCTACTTATACTCCAACTGCAGCAATTACAGGGATTGGCGGATTTGTATTTAGACAAGATTCCGCTACCTCAACTCCAACGGTTATTACTATAGACGAATTAACAATAGATAGTGCGTTAAACTTCACCTTAGCAAACCAATCTTTCTCACAAATTGACGGATTGAAAGTTTACCCTAACCCAGTATCAAATGGTGTTTTACATATTGAATCTAACTTGAATACAGAAAGAACAATTTCTTTATTTGATGTTTTAGGAAAACAAGTTTTAAACACAACTACATCAAACAATACAATTAACATTGCTACTTTAAATAGCGGTGTCTATATAGTTAAAATTACTGAAGGCGGAAAAACAGCTACTAGAAAACTAGTGGTTAAATAATTCCAAATTCATTCAATAAAAAAACCTGTTCGTTTTGAACAGGTTTTTTTATGCTTTATATTTTTTCTAATTACTATATCTCGACATTACGCGCCCTAATATTGTCGAAAAAGAATTGATTAATTTATAGTAATCCATCGCTAATGATAAAGAATCTGTATTATCAGCGTCCGGTTCTTGCAAAATAGATCCTTTTAATTCCTCAATGATTTTATCTACTAAATACCATCGCATCGTTAGAATTGTTTCGGAAACATACTGACTTATCGTTTCGTTTTTTTGTTTGACAAAAATGCTTTGGCTGCCCCAATCGTGCAACGATAATTTTTCATCTTCCATTAAAATATCCGTAACTTCTTGTGCAAACTCTTGAGGCAATTGCATCAAATAGTGCTCGATATGGAAGCTTTCGTTTTGATTAAAATAATCGATTAAATTTGTATAAATTCCTTTAAATAATTCATTTGCGAGTTCAACTTCATCTTCTTGCAAACTTAAATAAACTCGTTGATAAACGAAATATTCTTTTTTCTCGATGCTATTTTCTAATTCCCCATCGGCATTTGTTTTCAAAAGAACATCTTCAAATTCTTCTTTTATGTTTCCATATAAAAGTAAAATTTCAATAATTTTTCGTTCCAACTGATATAAAACATCTACTTTTTCAACTTTAATTGTAGAATCGCTTTTTATAATTTCAAAAGCTTTTTGCTCTTGTTTGATTTTTTTGCCTGTTTCTGTTATGTCTTTCTTAACCAATTGCGCCAAAGTACTCAGCAACACTTGCTCGGAAATATCCATAATTCGAGAACATTCCTGTATGTAAATTTCACGTTGAATTCGGTCTGGAATTTTAGAAATGCTAAAAACCATATCTCGGATTAATTCTGCTTTTTTGATTGGATCGTTTTTTGCATCTTTCATTAGTAGAGAGGCTTTGAACTGAATAAAATCTTTAGAATTTTCTTCTAAATACAAAACCAAATCTTCATAAGGTGTTTTTCGAGCAAAACTATCTGGATCTTCGCCATCAGGAAAAGCACAAACGCGAACGTTCATTCCTTCTTCCAAAATCAAATCAATTCCTCGAATAGAAGCGCGCAAACCTGCTGCATCTCCATCAAAAAGTACCGTTACATTTTTTGTTAATCTATTAATTAAACGGATTTGGTCTGGTGTTAAAGCCGTTCCCGAAGAGGAAACCACGTTCTCAATTCCCGATTGATTGAACTGAATTACATCGGTATAACCTTCAACTAAAAAACAGTTATTTTGCTTTGCAATCGCTTGTTTCGCTTGAAAAATTCCGTATAAAACTTTGCTTTTATGGTAAATATCACTCTCAGGTGAATTCAGGTATTTTGCCGCTTTTTTATCATTTGTAAGAATTCTTCCGCCAAAACCTAAAATTCTACCCGACATACTCTGAATTGGAAACATTACACGCCCTTTGAATCGGTCAAATGGACGGTCGTCTCTTGGAATTGTCAAACCTGTACTTTCCAAAAATTCCAATTTATATCCTTTACCTAAAGCTTCTTTGGTAAAGGCATCCCAAGCTTCAGGGGAATAACCTAATGCAAATTTTTTGATCGTTTCATTGGTAAAACCCCGTTCTTTAAAATAAGAATATCCAATGGCTTTTCCTTCTTCAGAATTTAAAAGTACATCTTGAAAGTAATTTTTCGCAAATTCAGAAACCAAATACATACTTTCTCGTACGTCAGTATTTACTTTCTCTTCATCCGTTTGAACGGTTTCTTCAATTTCTATATTGTACTTTTTAGCCAAATATCGAATCGCTTCCGGATAGGTAAAATGCTCGTGCTCCATCAAAAAGGCAACTGAATTTCCGCCTTTTCCAGAACTAAAATCTTTCCAAATTTGCTTCACAGGCGAAACCATAAAAGATGGAGAACGCTCATCAGAAAATGGACTCAAGCCTTTGAAATTACTTCCCGCACGTTTCAATTGTACAAAATCGCCAATAACCTCCTCTACGCGAGCAGTTTCGAAAACGGAATCAATGGTTGCTTTTGATATCAATTTATTTTAGGGGTTCAAAGGTTAAAATTCAAAGTTACAAAGTTTTTGAGAAATCTAATATATTACTTTTTTCTATCAATGACATAATTTACCATCATAATCAAAGAATCTTTATACTCTGATTTTGGATAATTTTCTAAAAGTTGCAAAGCTTCTTGTTGGAATTGAATCATTTTTTGTTCCGCATACGAAAGTCCGTTATTGTCTTTTACAAAAGCAATTACTTCCTTTACACGCTTTTTATCTTTGTTGTAATTTTTTATGGAATTGATAAGCCAACTTTTCTCTTTTGAAGTACAAATATTGAGAACGTGAATTAATGGCAATGTCATTTTTTGTTCTTTAATATCAATTCCTGTTGGTTTTCCTATTGCTTCTTCGGAATAATCAAATAAATCGTCTTTTATTTGAAATGCCATTCCAATAAGCTCTCCAAATTTTCTCATATTCTCCACCTGAATTTCATCATCAAGTACCGACTTTGCACCAAGCGCGCAACAAGCGGCAATTAAAGTAGCGGTTTTCTTTTGGATGATTTCATAATAAACTGCTTCAGTAATATCCAATCTTCGAGCTTTTTCTATTTGAAGTAATTCGCCTTCACTCATTTCTCTAACAGCAACTGAAATGATTTTCAACAAATCAAAATCGCCATTATCAATTGAAAGCAACAATCCTTTTGACAGTAAATAATCGCCAACTAAAACCGCAATTTTATTTTTCCAAAGTGCATTTATTGAGAAAAAACCTCGTCTTTGATTGCTGCCTCC
>Ga0209107_10000743_pt1 | contig 18648 bp, 19 predicted proteins | sample LakErihyJuly2011_2_FD_187460 | JGI IMG/M metagenome (GOLD analysis project Ga0209107, IMG submission 187460) | Freshwater microbial communities from dead zone in Lake Erie, Canada - CCB hypolimnion July 2011 (SPAdes) (version 2) | ecosystem: Environmental > Aquatic > Freshwater > Lentic >... | reverse complement strand
AATAAAAACGTATGATGATTAAAAAGCTATCGATTATAATTCCTGCATACAATGAGGGTTCTACCATTCATTTGATTTTAGATAAAGTCAAAAATGTACAATTATTGAACAATATTGAAAAAGAAATAATTATTATAAATGATTGTTCTACAGATAATACAGAAGATTCAATTAAACAATATATTGATGAAAACCCCAAGGTTGACATCCAATATTTTAAACACGAAATTAACCAAGGCAAGGGCGCTGCATTGCACACTGGAATAAAAAAAGCAACGGGTGAATACCTCATTATTCAGGATGCTGATTTGGAATACGATCCTTTGGAATACAATATTTTGTTGAAACCTGTAATTGATGGTTACGCCGATGTTGTGTATGGAAGCAGATTTATGGGTGGTAAGCCTCATAGGATTTTGTTCTTCTGGCATTCAATTGGCAATAAATTTCTCACTTTTTTATCCAATATGTTGACCAATCTAAATTTGACAGATATGGAAACTTGTTACAAGCTGTTTAGAACAGATCTTTTACAATCTTTTAATTTCAAGGAGAAAAGATTTGGTTTTGAACCTGAGGTTACGGCTAGGATTTCAAGAGTGCCCAAAATTAGAATATACGAAGTTGGAATATCGTATTATGGAAGGACTTATTTTGAAGGAAAAAAGATAGGGGCAAAAGATGGTTTTAGAGCCATTTATTGTATTTTGAAATATAATATTTTTTCAAAGTAATAGGCACAAGATTAAATTTCCATATTGGAAGAAGTCAAGGAGCAAAATACTACTTAATTCAACGCTTGCGCTTGGAATAGAGGCAAAATTATAAATCTCTTTGTGCATATCTCTTTGTGATAATTCCATCCTCCACTTCATTTGTTGGCTACCAGCTGATTTTTGTTTTGAGTAAGCGCTTGAAAACCTAGTATTTAGCATGTTTTCTAGAAATTTTCATGTGAAATAATTTTTGAGTTTTTATTTCTAGAAAATAGGAACACTTTGGATAAGTTGTGTGAATAATCTCTCAAGAAGTATTTATTCTTGTACAGGCAATTAAAATCCACTTTCAAGTCGTTACTGTTTTGTTTTTGAATTGATTTTATAAAATAGCAATTACCAATGGTATAGCTAGCTTTTTTCAAAACCGCTCTTCACAAAAATGTGACTGAGAGGGCAGCGCATTGCTTAATGAATACATCAGAAAATTGGTTTGTACTTTATACCAAGTCAAGACAAGAAAAAGTTTTGGCTTCGCAGCTAATGGATGCTGGCTACCAAGTATATCTGCCATTATTGAAAAAAGTGTCCCAATGGTCTGATAGAAAGAAAGTTTTAGAGGTACCATTGTTTAACTCCTATGTTTTTATCAAGGGAGTTAATGAGAAGGCCAGATTCAAAGATTTTAATTCATTTGTTGCTTTTCTTCAATACAATAATAAACCTGCAATTGTAAGACAAACGGAAATCGATACATTAAAATCCATCATTCAACATGGATACGATATCAATGAATTCAGCACAGCTCAAGAATTTAAAATTGGAAACAAAGTAGAAGTAAGTTCAGGGCCATTAAAAGGTATAACTGGTAAGTTGGTTTCCATTTCAAATGTTGATTGGTTTGTATTAAATTTTGAAGGAATGGGAAATGGAATACAAGTTAAGATACCCGGAAAACTATTATTAAATATTAATGAATAATCAAGATAACAATACACTAATAATTAAGCCCAAAAGTTCACTTCTTGACATCAACTTCAAAGAACTTTGGCAATATAAAGATTTATTATTTCTTCTTGTTAGAAGAGATTTTGTATCTGTTTACAAACAAACGATTTTGGGCCCAGTTTGGTTTTTTATACAACCGTTGCTCACAACTGCAACATTCACATTGGTTTTTAGTAAAATGGCTAATATTTCAACCGATGGTATTCCTGCACCATTGTTTTATTTGATTGGAGTAACTTTCTGGAGTTATTTTTCAACATGTCTTACTGGAACATCTGCCACTTTTGTAAACAATGCAGCTGTTTTTGGAAAGGTATATTTTCCTAGACTTATCATGCCTTTGTCAATCGTAATCTCAAGTCTATTTAAACTATCTATTCAATTTATCATGTTATTAATTGGATGGATATACTATATGATAACAGAGTTATCTGTATTTTCTAATTTCACAATTTTATTGTTGCCGCTTTACATTATTTTGATGGCAGGATTAGGGCTTGGATTTGGAATAATATTATCATCAGTAACAACAAAATATAAAGATTTTTCGTTTTTAGTGGGTTTTGGTATTCAACTTTTGATGTATGCAACTCCAATTATTTATCCATTAAGTTTGATAAAAAACCCGAAAATTGTTGTGTTAGTTTCATTAAATCCAATGACTGGTTTAATTGAAGGAATAAAGTACGGATTAACAGGACATGGGATTTTTGATTTAGGCTTACTTGCTTATAGCTTAGTATTTACAATAGTTCTTTTGTTTGTAGGGGTTATAATATTTAATAAAGTTGAAAAATCATTTATAGATACAGTATAATGGGAAACATGGTTATAAAAGCTGAAAACATTTCAAAGCAATACCGTTTGGGTTTGGTAGGAACCGGTACCTTGTCTCATGATTTTAAAAGATGGGTTTATAAAATGAGAGGCAAGGAAGACCCATATTTAAAAGTTGGGGAAATTAATGATAGGACACAAAAAGGAAACTCTGACTATGTTTGGGCATTAAAAGATATCAATTTTAGTATTGAACAAGGGGAAGTATTGGGTATTATTGGAAAGAATGGAGCAGGGAAAAGCACACTTTTAAAAATATTATCTAGGGTAACAACACCAACAACTGGAAGCATCGGCATCAAAGGGAGAATGGCGAGTTTGCTTGAAGTTGGAACGGGATTTCATCCAGAACTTACAGGTAGAGAGAATGTTTTTCTGAATGGCGCCATAATGGGAATGAGCAAGTCAGAAATAAAAAGGAAATTTGATGAAATTGTTGATTTTTCTGGCGTTGAAAGATATATTGATACACCTGTTAAAAGATATTCTTCAGGTATGTATGTACGTCTTGCATTTGCTGTAGCTGCTTATCTTGATCCAGAGATATTGGTGATTGATGAAGTATTAGCAGTGGGTGATGCAGAATTCCAGAAAAAATGCATTGGTAAGATGAAGGATGTGAGTCAAGAAGGGCGTACAGTAATATTTGTAAGTCATAATATAGACACTGTTAAAAGTTTATGTAAAAGGGGGGTTTTATTAAATAACGGAAGTATTTTAAAAGATGATAATATCAATGATGTTATTGATTTATATATAAAGAATCAAACAAGGGCTCAAGAAAGTTTTTATGAATTTAAAGTTGATAGTACTGAAAATTTGGATTGTTATCCTTTGAGTTTTAAAATTGAAAATAAGAATAATGAATTGGTATCAGAAATACCAGCTTATGAAAAATTTACAATTATTATTAATGTATTTCTGAAAAAAGATATAGAACATTTTGTATGTGCAATTGGATTATGTACTAATTTAAATCTACCTCTTAGAACGCTCTGGAGTGTTCCAAAAGATTTAAAAAAAGGTGAACATGAAATTTGTTTTTATATGAATAATGTATTTCTTGAAACGGGTTCATATATTATAAATTTAGGAATATCTACTTACGAGAGAACTCTATTTTCAAAAGAAAACTTCAATACACTTACGATTTCTGATATTTCATCAGATGATAAACCGGAAAATGTATTAAGAATCAAAGGATCTGGAATTATTTTAAACACAGAACATATAGAAATAAAGTAGAAATGAAATTAATAAATTATATTAAAAATGAAGTTAAAAACCATCAAAAGAAATGGAGGCAGTTTAATGCTAAAAATTTTAAATATAAAGAAAAAGGATACAATATATCGTATGCCCAAAGTGGCGAAGATATAATAGTAGAATTTATCTTTAAATATATTTTAAATCAACCTAAATTCACTTATTGTGACGTTGGTGCACATCACTCAACTTATATAAGCAACACAGCTTTGTTTTACAAAAAAGGGATGAATGGAATCTGTGTCGAACCAGATCCAACTTTATTTAACGAAATTCAAAAAAATAGATCTAAAGATATTTGTTTAAACTATGGAATTGGTTTTTCAAATGATATAAATCTTGAAGAAGAACTTGATTTTTTTATAATGTCAGCAAGGTCACTTAATACTTTTTCAAAAGAAGAAGCAGAAAGATTAGTTGCACAAGGTGAATTTAGAATTTCAGAGGTAAAAAAAATAAAAACTATTAATATTAATAAATTATTTGAGAAATATTTTATACCGGATTTTTTATCAATAGATGTTGAAGGTATTGATTTTGAAATAATCCAATCAATCAATTTTAATCTTAATAGACCAAAAGTAATTTGTGTTGAAACAGCAGAATTTTCTCCTGTGCCTCCTGGTATTAAGGTTTATGAATCGATTGATTTTCTAAAAGAAAAAGGATATATTTTTTATGCTGATACCTATAATAACAGTATTTTTTTAGATAATAATTATCTTCAGAAACCGCATTATAAATGATTATTGTCAAAATATACGGGGGTTTAGCCGGGCAAATGATGCAATATGCATTTGCCAATTTTTTAGAGGTAAAAAAGAAAGAACAAGTTAAATTAGACATCTCATTTTACGGCGAGCAAAAACACAATATTTCATTCAGAAAATTTGAATTATTGAATTTAAACACTAGTTTCAGTATTGCAACTGAAGATGATTACAAACAAATTTTTTCTGAAGTTAAATTTTCAGATAAAATACAATTTAAATTGTTTAACAAACCTGTAAAAAGCAATGTAAATTTTATCGAATCAAAGCCATTTTGTTATGACTCTGAGGTATTGAATCAAAGTTACAAAATATATGATGGGTATTGGGTTAATAGCCAATATATGCCTTTTATTGAAAGCAAATTAAAAAAAGATTTCACACCTAGATATCCAATCAATCCTAAAAACAATGATTTATTGAATAGAATTGAGAGTTCTAATTCGGTATCTATTCATTTTAGAAGAGGTGATTATTTAGTACATGAAAACCATAATGTCATGAATGATGATTATTATTACAAGGCAATAGATTATATCAAAAGACATGTTTCTAATCCTCTTTTTTATGTATTTTCAGACGATATAGAATATATTAGAGCTACTTATAATATTTTAGGGGATGCAGTTTTTATCGATCACAATAAAGGAGAAGAAGCCTATTGGGATATTTTTTTGATGAGTAAATGCAAACACAACATAATTGCAAATAGTTGCTTCAGTTATTGGGGTGCTTGGTTAAACTCCCATAGTAATGCCAATGTGATAGCTCCATCTACATGGATGCAGTCGGATAATAAAATTGTAGAAAACCTACTGTTACCAAATTGGTATATTATATAAAGTAAAAATAAATGGAATTATATTTTGGAATGAACTTCGAAGGCCACGACACAGCACTATTTGTTTTAAATCCTCAAGAAAAGGATGTTTTTGCTATTTCCACTGAGCGCATTACGCGCTATAAACATGATACAATATTTCCTTTACCTTCTATTGAGAAATATATTGAATATTCGGGAATTAACGCAGCAAAAGTTGAAAGAGTTATTTGTGGCAACTCTAAAGTGATGCAGCAGTCTTCTAGATCAAGACTGAACCATTATGAAAGAGAAATGTTTTTCAGAAATTTTTTTAAAGAAGATTTCCTCAAAGGCTATATACAAAAGAAAGCAAAATTTGAATCTAGTTCAAAATTAAATAGGTTCTGGAATTTATTTAAGAATAGAAAATATAGAACTTACCAGAATATAGAAAAATCTGTAGAAACAATTTTTCAAAAAGATTTACTGTTTAATACTTTAAAGAAATATTTTCCGAATGCACTTATTGAATTGAATTATATAGACCATGAAAAATGCCACGCAATTTCAAGTTATATTACATCACCTTTTCAAGGAGAAGCTTTATTGATAACCATGGATGGCCACGGTGATCATAATTGTTTTTCCAGAGCTTATATTGTCAAAGACAATCAATTAGTGCAAGTTAGCGAATCGATATCTCCAGATAAATTTATAAATTTTACAGGTAAGTATACTAAATACTGGGACGAATGCTCAATAGGCGGTATGTATACATATTTTACTTGGAAACTCGGCTTCACACCAAATGCTGATGAGGGTAAAGTAGAAGCATTAGCAGCTTTTGGCAATTATAAGAATGAAATTTACGATAAGCTGTGGCAGTGTTTTTCGATTTCAGAAAATGCTATAAATATTGGTATTCAAGTTCATAAAGAAGAAGCTGAAATATTGTTTAGTCAAGATGAATTTAATGAATTTATAAAGAAGTATAAAAAAGAGGATATTGCCGCTGCAATACAAAAATTCTTGGAAGAATTTATGCTTCAATACATTAAAAAATTAATAGAAAAAACAGGCATTAAAAAACTGTGTTTTAGCGGTGGTGTATTTGCAAATGTAATTCTTAATTTAAGAGTTTTTGAAGAACTAACTGATGAGTTGTATATAATTCCAGCAATGGCAGATGATGGAAGCGCTGAAGGAGCTTGTTATGCAGCATGTTTAAATGATGGAAATACATTGAATGATTTAGCTTGGTTAAAACAAAAACACATGCCATATTTTGGAACAGCTTATTCTTCTATACAAGTCCACGAAGTATTAAAAAAGAATCCAAATGTAAATTATACCGATTTGCAAGATACTTGGCCAGAAAAAGCTGCAGAATTGGTTTCAGAAGGGAAAATTGGTGCAATTTTTTATGGTAAAATGGAATGGGGGCCTAGAGCACTAGGCAACAGAAGTATTGTAGCAGATTGTCGTAGCGAAGAAATTACAAAGAAAATTAATGGGTCTATAAAAAACAGACCTTTATTTCAACCTTTTTGTCCCTCAATTTTAGAAGAAGAACGCGAACGTTTGTTCGAAAAGTCTTACCCAAATAAACACATGACATGCGCTTTCAGAATGAAAACGGAATTCAGAGATAAGATTCCTGCTTCTGTTCATATCGATGGCACAGGTAGAGCTCAATTTGTGGAGGAAACCGACAACCCAATGTATTACCGTTATCTAAAAGAACTAAAACGCCTTACTGGTTTTGGCGTAAGCATTAATACGTCTTTCAACAAGCATGGACGCACCATTGTTGAAACACCTCAAGATGCAATCCGTGATTTTTTGGATACTAATATGGATTTTGCAATTATTGAAGGATATTTAATAAGCCGATGAAAACACCACAAATAATTAATTTTAAAAAAATAGGAAAAACTTCTGAAGGGTATATTTCAATTTTCCAAAATGGCGTTGAAATGCCCTTTGATATCAAACGTTGTTTTTGGACATATTATACACCACAAGCGATAATAAGAGGTCGGCACGCACATTATGAAACAGAAATGATACTTATTGCTGCTGCAGGAAAGATTATTGTTCAAACAGAAATGCCCGGTGCAATTAAAAATGAATTTATTCTCGAAAATCCTGAACTTGGAATATTCATTCCAAAACTTTGTTGGCATACTATGCAGTATTCGCATAATGCAGTTCAATTGGTTTTGGTTTCTTCTGAATATTCTGAAAAGGATTATATAAGAAGTTACGAAGATTTTAAAAAAATAAATCCATGATACATCCTCTTGCATACGTAAAGTCTACAAAAATTGGAAATAACACCAAAATTTGGCAGTTCGCGGTTATTCTTGAAAATGCTGTAATTGGCGATGATTGTAATATTAATTGCCATACATTTGTTGAGAATGATATACTAATAGGAAATAGGGTTACTGTTAAAAGCGGCGTTTACTTATGGGATGGTATTCGGGTAGAGGACGATGTATTTATAGGCCCAAATTCAACTTTTGCAAATGATGCTTTTCCAAGATCTAAACAATATCCAGATACATTCCAAGAAACTATACTTAAAAAAGGCTGTAGTATAGGCGCAAATGCTACTATTTTAGGGGGAATTACAATTGGTGAATATGCATTAATAGGAGCAGGAGCAGTTGTAACTAAAAACGTTTTACCATATGCACTTATGGCAGGTAATCCTGCTAAGCAAATTGCTTGGGTTAACGCGAATGGCGAAAAACTAAAACTAGTAGATGGTGTTTTATGTGATTCTATAGGCAACATTTACAAAGAAATTGATGGCCAATTAATAGTGAATAAATGATTATCCCATATTTAAATCTCAAACAATTAAATTTAAATGATTCTGATGAATTAAAATCAGCGTTTGATGATGTATTGAACAGTGGTTGGTTTATATTAGGCAAGAAACTAGAGGAGTTCGAAAACCAATATGCTAATTACAACAAAACAAAATATTGTGTAGGCCTTGCGAACGGACTAGATGCATTAATATTAGCATTAAAAGCACTTAATATCGGGGATGGCGATGAAGTAATCGTTCCTTCAAATACCTATATAGCCTCATGGTTGGCTGTATCTTGTGTTGGAGCTGTGCCAATACCCGTTGAACCGAATTGGCTGACTTGTAATATCGACTCGGAACTAATAGAAGTGAAAATAAGCTCAAAAACAAAAGCCATTATGCCTGTTAATTTATATGGACAAGCGGCTGAGCTTCATAAAATCTCTGCTGTAGCTAAGAAACACAATTTATTTGTGCTTGAAGACAACGCTCAAGCACAAGGAGCTATTTGCGAAGGCAAACTTACAGGAACCTGGGGCGACATTAATGCTACAAGTTTCTATCCTGCAAAAAACCTTGGAGCCCTTGGAGATGCAGGAGCTATAACTACTAATGATGTAAACTTATTTGATAAAGTAAAAGTCCTGCGCAATTATGGTTCAGAGAAAAAGTACTACAATGAAATAAAGGGTGTTAATTCTAGACTTGATGAATTGCAAGCAGCATTTCTTACAATTAAACTAAAAAGTCTTAATCAGAATAATATTGAAAGACAGAAAATCGCTAAATTTTATGACAATGGACTTCAAGGAGTAGGGGATATTTTAATTCCTGTTAATGCAGTTAATTGCAATTCGGTTTACCATATATACCAAATAAGAACTAGTCAGAGAAATCAATTACAAGAATTTCTAAACCTAAAGGGAATTGGTAACATTATTCATTATCCTGTTCCTTCTCATTTACAAAAGGCTTATAATGACTTAGGTTATGGTATTGGTGCTTTTCCCATCGCAGAAAAAATAGCAAGTACAACACTGAGCATTCCTTTGTATCCTGGTCTAACCCAAGACGAATCAGCGTATATAGTTGATACAATAAAATTATTTTTTAATGGTAGATAAGTCGCTTGTTAGCATAATAGCATTAAATTATAACCAATCAGATTTTTTGATTGAAAGCCTTGAGGCAATAGCTTTACAGTCTTATCAAAATATAGAACTCATTATAACCGATGATTGCTCTACGGATGATTCAATTGAGAAAATTGATGCATGGGTAGAAAGGAATCCACAAATTCAAGTTATTAAGGTATACAACAAGATTAATCTTGGTTTATGTAAAACGCTTAATAAAGCTATTCATGTAAGTAAAGGATATTATATAAAACCAATAGCATGCGATGATATTCTGCTTCCAGAATATATCGAAAAAGTTATTGCAGAGTTTAATAATGAGACAGATTTAATCTTTACAGACATGATTCTGATGAATGAAAAAGGAGTGATTAAGCATACATCAAATTATAAGTATAATAGAGTTAATCCTGCTGATTACCTCAATAATTTTGAATCATTGTTAGAAGCTCAATACATAGCAGCTCCAACGATTATTTATAAACGAACCCTATTTGATCAATTAGAAGGATATGATGAATCATTAGCTTATGAAGATTGGGATTTTTTGTTAAAAGTGCAAAAGAAAACAAAGTTTTCCTTTGTCGACCAACCATTAGTAAAATATAGGGTGCATGACAAAAATATGCACAAAAGCCTGAGGAATAATGCAGCTTTTGTCGACTCTACTATCAGGATTCTTTTAAGAGAAGTTGCCACATCTGAAAACCTTAAAATCAAGGAAAACCTATCTGCAGAAATATGCAAAATGTTAATGATAAATGAATTGGAAGGTTTAAGATATTTTGAGTTTTATAAAAATAGGTATCAAAGAGTAAACTCAACTGACCCATTAATCTCTGTTTTAATAACTTCCTTTAATACTGAAGAGTATATAATAGCATGCATTAATACTATCCTTTTACAAACATACCAGAATATAGAAGTCATTGTTATCGATGATGGTTCAACAGACAAAACGGTAGAAATATTAGGAACAATAAAGGATAGTCGTTTAAAAGTTTTTGCATTTAGTAAGAATAAAGGTAGGGTAGAGGCTCTAAATTATGGGTTGTCAATATGTACGGGGCAATATTTAGCTTTAATGGATTCTGACGACTTAGCATCACCCTTAAGGATTGAAAAACTATATGAACATTTACAGAAGAATCAATTAGATGCAGTCTCATCACAATTCTACGAGTATAAAAACAATAGTGATTATACAATTAGCAGTTTTCGAACAGATGAAAAAGAAATAAAAGTTATAATGCTTTTTTATAATGCTGTTCCACATGCAGCAACTTTATTTAAATTGGAAACAGTTAAAGCAATTTCATATAGAGAGGGCTTTGATTATGCAGAGGATTATGATATGTTGGCAAGATATTCATTGCACTACAAACTTGGAATGGTAAATGAGCCATTATACTTATATAGGAGAAGGGTTAATTCCGCAACTGGAATAACAAACCATGAAAAAGCCGAATTAAGTCAGAAAAAAATCGTCAATGACCTTTTTGATCATGCGTTATTCAATATTACAAAACCGGAGCTTGATATACATTTTTACATGTTAAGAAGCATAAAAAATCCAATAATGACGCAGAGCAAGGAACTGATACGAATTAAATCATGGATTTATAAAATGATCAAAAAGAATAAACTTAGAAAATTTTTTGATGAAAAATCTTTAAAAAGAATTTTACTTAATAATTATTGGAGTGTTTTTTATTATGCGAATATTAAAAACCACAATATAAAGACTGCTGTAAATATGTTTACATTGGAGGACATCAAACTGAGTTTTCTTATAATGAAAGAAGGACTAAAAGCTGATCTTAAGAAACTAATAGGAAAAACGCGCAATAATAATAAATGAATAAACTGCCAATATCAGCTTTAGTTGTTTCATGCAATGAAGGGTATTTACTAGAGGACTGTTTGAAATCTTTATCATTTTGTGATGAAATCGTTGGCGTAAATCTAGAATCCAATGACAATACGGAAGCATTATTTAAAAGATATGCAAATTCATATGAAAACTTGAGCAGAGTGCCATTAGTTGAGGAAATACATCCATTGGTTATTCCTTTATTAAAAAATGATTGGATAATACTTATAGATCCTGATGAAAGAATCTTAGAGCCATTGCAAAGTGACATAGAAAGAACTATAAGAAATGCACCAAATAATGCATGTACATACAGAGTTCCAATGATTAATTTTTTTAAAAACAGAAAATTAAAGGGAACAGTATATGGAGGCATTAAGTACGCAAGATTATTATATAAAAAAAGTGCAATTAATGTAAGTACCAATGTACATACTGGAATTCAAATGAAGGAAGGTTATGAACGATATAAAATAAAATTTACAGGGGAAAATTACGACAAACATTTATGGTGTAGTAGTTGGAAACAGTTGTTAGAAAAACATAAAAGATATATTTATGGGGAAGGCAAAAGCAGATATAATGCAGGGCTATACTATAATACTAAAGAAAAATATAAAAGCAGTATAATTAAATTTTATTATTCATTTAAAACACTGAAAGGCTATAAAGATGGTTACACAGGTATTGTATTAAGTTTTTTAGCAGCTAGATATGAGTTTTTAAGTTGGAATAGCCTAAGAAACTATATGAAGGAAATAAAAAAATAAGATGTGTGGCATAGCTGGAATATATAATCTGGATGGATCTGCAATTGAGATTAATAATCTTAAACGCTTTACCGATTCAATGCTGCATCGAGGACCAGATGCTTCGGGATATGAGTTATTTCAAGATAATTCTTTAGGATTAGGGCAGCGCAGACTTTCTATACTTGACTTAAGTGATTCGGGTAAACAACCCATGAGTTATGCCAATGGACGGTATTGGATAACCTACAACGGTGAAGTTTTTAATTTTGAACAAATCAAGTCTGAGCTTATTCAAAAAGGTTACACATTCGCATCAGAAACAGATACCGAAGTGATACTAGCATCTTATACTCATTGGGGAAAAGATTGCTTGAATAAATTTAATGGCATGTGGGCGTTTGCTATTTGGGATAACTCGGAACAAGAATTGTTTTTGGCTAGAGACCGTTTTGGAATAAAACCTCTGTATTATTTGTTTGAACCTGCGAAACGTTTTGTTTTTGCATCTGAAACCAGAGCATTTAAATATTTGAATTCGTTTAATAGGCAGATTGACAATAGTCTGCTGGACATGAATCTCAAAGACCCATATGCACTTGAAGGTCTTGGTTATACTATATTCAATAACATTCTGCAAGTACTTCCAGGGCATTATATGGTGATAAAACCTAAGCAGAAAGTTCAGCAAAAAAGGTGGTGGCATATTGCAGATCACTTAGTAAAGGTGCCTAAAACTATTGAAGAACAAACTGAAAAGTTTTATGAGATTTTTAGAGATGCCTGTAAAATACGTTTGATAAGTGATGTACCTTTTGCTACTGCATTAAGTGGTGGTCTTGATTCTACTGCAGTGTATTCAACTGTATACGATATAATGCAGAAAGAAACACTAAACAGGGTGAATAAAGAGTCACAAAGTGCTTTCACGGCGGTATTCCCTGGTATGCCCCAAGATGAACGCATGTATGCTCAAATAGCAGCTGATTATACAGGAGGACCTATCACTTTTCTTGAAACTGAAAACTCTGCTCTAGCCGAACTTGTAGAGAAAGAAACCGAATTATGTGACTTTATTAATGTATCTCCTATTAGTTCAATATCTTCTGTGTACAAAGGTATGCGGGCAAATGGTATAGTAGTTTCACTGGATGGTCATGGTGTCGATGAAATGTTATACGGCTATAGAGATATGGTGTATTCATTATACAAGAATGCTTTATGGAACGAAAATACAGAAACAAGTGAAAATTACTGTAGAGTACTTATGAGTATGTATCATCCTGATCAGCAGAAAGTTATTATTGCAAAATTTGATAAACTATTAGCAGAAAAAAATACAAGAGATAATTCTCTGGTCAATAAAATTAAAAAATATTTGCGTACAGCTCCTGTTAACTCAGAATATTTAGTAGAACAATTACCAAATCTTAGCGATAAACCTTATGACTTCAGCGGTTTTCCGCTGGATAAAAGAATGGTATTAAATGAGTTTTTTCAGCATACACTTCCTGCATTATTGCGTAATTTTGATAGAGCAGGAATGATGAATAGCGTTGAAATACGTATGCCATTTATGGATTGGCGGCTTGTTTCTTATGTTTTTTCACTTCCTACCGAAAGCAAAATTGGTGGAGGTTTTACAAAAAGAATAGTTAGAGAGGCAATGAAAGGACGAATGGAAGAAAGTTTAAGAACTCGCACATATAAAGTTGGAATTGGAAGTCCAGTTGAATACTGGATGAATGGAAGTCTTAAAGATTGGGCATTCGATTGTGTAAAAGATCAGTCTTTAAAATTGCGAGCTGAAAATTCTATTTTACAATCAGGTAAAATTGAGGCAAACCTAGTTCGTCAAATTTGGCAAAATATTAATATTGGGCTGATTCAATAATGAGGATTTTATATGTATATACTTTTGCTTCGCAAATTGCTGGTTCTGTTCAAAAGAAAGTATGTGCGCAAATTGAAGCTTTAAATGATAATGGTGTAATTTGTAAAGGTTTGTTTTTAAGTACTGATATTATTGAACATCCTAAAGATTATCCTAATGTTGATTTTGTATTGGTTCCTAAAATAAAGGCTAAATATTTTAGATCCACAAAACAGAGATCCGCCTATTTCCTGGCACTATTAAATCAAAATGTAATAGAAATAAACGATTTTGATTTTATTTATTTTCGCTACCCTGGCGCTCATCCACTTCTCAAAAAATGGATTCATAACATTAAACCAAAAGTATTTTTTGAGCATGTAACAGCTGAGACAAAAGAGATAAAATCGTATCAAATTGAAAATCCAATTAGATTTAATGTATCCTCTGTATTGGGCTCAATTGAATTTTATTATTTGCCTCTATTGAGAGAAATACTTTATGGATCATCTATTAGGATGGCTGCTGAATTTGGAATATGCAATTCAGAAGATATAGCGCAATATGAAAACCATGCAGCTGGTTCAAATTATAAAACACTGGTGCTTGGTGATGCTGTTCAAACAAAAATTTTCCATGTAAAGGAGAAACTTAATTTAGAACAAGAGTTCAGGATTATCTTTTTAAAAGGCGCAGTCACAAATGCCGATTTTAATGGGTTGGATAGAGTTTTTAAGGGCATCAAAATATATAAGGGCTTATTCAATATAAAGTTTTATCTATTTGGCAAAAATCTTGTTGCTGAAAAAAAAATAATTCAAGAACTCGGCATCGAAGACCAAGTAATATGCTCGGATTTTATACAAAAAGCCCAAATAGATACTGTTGTTAGTAATATTCATCTTGGAATCGGTGCTTTAGCGGTCCATAGGAAAGGCTTAAAGAGCACAAGCACAATCAAAACAAGGGAATATTTTGCTCGAGGGCTTCCGTTTGTATATGGTCACAATGACCCAGATTTTTCTGATTCTAAAGAAGCGATGAAATATTGTAAGCAAATTACCGGAGATGATGATGCTATTGATTTAGAAGATATAATTAATTGGTACCAAAGCTTAGAAGAACCTTTTAAAATCCCAGATCATATGCATGATTTTGCTTTAAGATTTTTAGATTATAGGGTTAAAATGAAAAAGTTACTGTTATATGTAAATAATTTGAAACATGTTAAATAGAATTAAACACCACTTTATTGTTAAGAACTATTTATATGAATGTATTTCTATTTTAGTTTTCTCGCATATTTTATTTTTTCCAGATTCAGTAAAATACTTAATATATGACAATATAGATTCTAACCTAGTTTGGTATAAAAATCTATCGGAAGACGGTATGATGTTTTCAACTTCAAATGCCAATATAGAGAACCTAGTGCTTTGAATTCGCAGAGACTGTTAGCCTTCCGAGTGGGGAATTGATAGAATGATATATCTATTTTTTTCTACTCAATGGGTGTTTCTTTAAATTACATTATTGTGTATGTTGTTTCCTTTATAGGCATGTGTGTTTTAATTAAAAATATTTTTAAAAATAGTAGTAATACAGTCTATAATTTAGTTGCCTTGCTTCCGTTTTGGCGTTCAGGATATTTAAATGTGGCCGGTTTACTCCTATTAGCGAATACCTTAAAACAAATTTTTAAAAATAAAGCTATTATTTTGTCTCGACTTATTTAAGCTGTTCTTCCTTTTATATAGAAACCTTTGTGCTTCGAAATTTATGTTCTTTAACAATGGTCTTTTTATTCTATTTATTTGGTGTGTTAAAACAAGAATGGAAAATAAACGTCAAAACAATTACGCAATTATACTTTTGTTTTTTGTTAGATATTTTTTTGAACACGGAATAATAAATTTAGACCTAAATAGTTTTGAATCCAATAGATGCTATGCGAATCAAAGACGCTTTTACTGTAATCGAAATAATTAAAAAATTTTATAATGGCTAAATTATCAATCATCATTCCTTGTTATTACAATGAGTTGAATATAGATTCAACCGCAAAAGAACTAATTGCGAATGAATCAAGTTTTCCTGCCGGAACAATTTTTGAATACATCTTGGTAGATGATGGCTCAAAAGACAATACCTTTTCGGAATTGTTGAAGTTTAAAAATTCATATTCTGATAAAGTTAAAATCGTTAAGTTGTCAGGGAATTTTGGAAGTTACAATGCAATTTTAGCAGGAATGAAGTATGCCAACGGAGATGCCAATGTTATAGTCTCGGCAGATCTTCAAGACCCAATCGAATTAATGCCTAAATTTTTTGAGCATTGGCAAAAAGGCATAAAACTGGTTTTAGGAAATAGACAAGACAGAGATGATCCTTTCTTCTCCAAGATATTTGCACAGACATTTCAGTTTTTAATTAAGAAGTATGCTCTACCTACACTTCCTAAAGGCGGTTTTGATTATGTGCTATTTGATAAGCAATTGAAAGATCAAGTATTGGAAATGGATGAAAGCAATTCCAACAGTCTTTATTTGTTAACTTGGCTTAAATACGAATACGTCAGTATACCATATTCTAGAAAAAAAAGGCAAGCGGGAAAAAGCAGATGGACCATGTCCAAAAAAATTAAATTGTTTGTCGACTCGTTTGTGGCATTCTCATTTCTTCCGATTAGAATAATTTCAGTTTCTGGTTTGTTGCTTGGTTTAATTTCTATAGTTTACGCTTTATACATCATGTACAATAAACTAATGGGAAACATTAGTGTTGAAGGTTGGACAACCATGATGATAGTATTCTTGTTTGTATCTTCTTTTCAAATGATTTCATTGGGAATTATTGGTGAATATGTATGGAGAACACTTGATGCGAGTAGAAAGAGGCCTAATTATGTTGTTGATGTAATAATTGAATAAGAACATGTTAAAAATAGCACATAGGATTAACACCATTTCTCAATTGCAGAACACACCAACTGAATTTGGTGTAGAACTCGACTTAAGACCCGAAGGCGATAAAATTATCATGCAGCATGATGCGTTCAAAGAAGGTGAAGATTTTGAAGAATGGCTCAAGCACTATAATCATCAATTGATTATTTTAAATACAAAAGCCGAAGGAATGGAAGAAAGAATACTAGAGCTTATGTTAAAATATGAGGTAAAAAATTATTTTTTTCTCGACCTTTCTCTGCCTTATTTAATTAAGTATATGAAAAAGGGTGTGCATCAAATGGCCATTCGTTTCTCAGAATATGAACCTTTGGATTTTGTATTAGGCTTTGCTGGAAAAGTAGACTGGGTTTGGGTTGATTGTTTTACAGATTTACCATTGAATCATGACAACTATTTGATCTTAAAAAAGAATTTTAAATTGTGTTTGGTGTCACCAGAATTGCAAGGTTTTGATGTTTCAAGAATAGATGAATTTAAACAACAATTGCAAGGCATGGAATTAGATGCTGTATGTACCAAAAGACCTGATTTATGGATTTAAGCAATTGGAATTTAATCCCTTTAAAAGGCGTGTTACTTGACCTAGATAATACACTTTACAATTATGATAAATGCCACCAAAAAGCTATGGATGCTTGTACTGTGCAGGCTTCAATGAAGTTTGGCATCGAGAAAGATAATTTTACAAGTCTATTAAAAGAAGCGAGAGGCAGAGTGCACAAAGACCTACATGGACAAGGCGCTTCTCATTCTAGGCTTTTATACTTTCAAAAGTTATTTGAAAACCACGCAGGATATACCAATGCTGAGTTTGCATTGAATATGGAAGCGTTATATTGGGATGTGTTTTTAACCGAAATGTCTTGGTACCCTGGAGCAAAAGAGTTTATTGAGAGCTCAATTGAGAAGGGCATTAAATTCTGTATTGTAACCGATCTAACTGCTCAAATACAGTTGCAGAAATTTTTACATTTGGGTTTACAAGATTTAGTTCATTTTATGCTTAGTTCTGAAGAAGCCGGGGCTGAAAAACCCAATCCATATATATTTGAATTGGCACTAGAGAAACTTAAGTTAACACCTATTGATGTAATAATGATTGGAGATAGCTTCGACAAAGACATTCAAGGTGCAGAAAATCTCGGTATCAAGGCCTACCTCATTAAAGATAATACAATATTGTTTTGAAAATTAATATTTCATTTTTATTTGATAAGCAAGGAAGAAGTAAAGTCCCTTTGGCCAAATCAAGGTTGTTTTGGGCGGGGCTTTTATTGAAATTGGCTTTATCAATTTGCTTTGCATCAACTTTTTTAAGGGATCTGTTTGCGCCTTTTGCTAATTATTTTATCGAATCTGGATTTCAAGATCCTTATAATTACTTTATTCAAAATGGTAAGGGAATAGAATTTCCCTACCCACCTTTGATGCTGTGGTTGTTCTCTTTACCAAGAGTGATCGTTTGGCCTTTGTTGCCGGGCTCAATGGATACATTTTCAGTAGTTGATAGCTTACTTTACCGCATACCATTATTGCTTGCCGACATAACTATTTTATTGGTCTTAATGCGTTGGCTGAAAAATTATACCAGGCAGGTTTTAGTTTGGTATTGGCTATCGCCAGTATTAATCTACATCAATTATTTTCATGGACAATTGGACGTTATTCCAATGGCTTTTATGATAGCCTCATTATACTCTCTGTTCAAATCAAACTGGGTATTGGCCTTCGTTTTAATTGCGTTAGCCATTGGCTGTAAAACAAATATGGTATTGGTATTGCCATTTTATGTATTGTATCTCATAAGAATATCTCAAGTTGATTT
>Ga0209107_10000740_pt1 | contig 18669 bp, 19 predicted proteins | sample LakErihyJuly2011_2_FD_187460 | JGI IMG/M metagenome (GOLD analysis project Ga0209107, IMG submission 187460) | Freshwater microbial communities from dead zone in Lake Erie, Canada - CCB hypolimnion July 2011 (SPAdes) (version 2) | ecosystem: Environmental > Aquatic > Freshwater > Lentic >... | reverse complement strand
GACTTTAGTTCAAATACGTCTTTTTTCAGGCATATTGAACAAAGTATGAGGATGAGGTTTAGTCTTTGGGAGTCTGTCATCAGGTTGGGGAGGGCACTGCTTCCACGGCTGCATTATGTATTTGTATCATGGCTATGAACTTGCTCATGGGTACTTCTTCCATAGCTGATACTTCGGCAAAAGATCCGTTCTGTATGCTATAGCATTGTTTAAGCCAATCATACTTAGGAATGTAGTTGCACAATATATGCTTTTTTATTTCGCTAAAGATCTCATATATCGTTCTTCTAGGCAAAGATTTAAAATCCACATTTTTTACGCAAAGAATGGACAAAATGTCAACTATCTGATCTAAAGTAAGTTCGTTTTCCTTACTTCCATCTTCTTCACCTTTAAGAACAAAGTCAATAAACTCTAAGTCAGATCCTTTTAAGTCGCGGAAAGAAAGCTCACTGTTTTTAGAGTCGATTACACTTATAGTGTAATTGTGGTTTATCCTGGTGGACAAAGACATTACTCGTCTGCTGAGTCCGGTTCAGGACCCAGTCCAAGCAAGTCATTAATTGCCTTTCCTAGGTTTCTTAACTGGCGCGCAGTAAGTCTTTTAGCGTCCTTTAGATTGAGGCGTCTTCTGCCAGCGTCCGGGGCATGGAGAATGCAGATTGTTTGAAGCGTGGCTTCTACCTCGGAGATGCTTTTATTATCAGATACCTTTGAAATCTCGATAAGGTCGTTGGCAGAGGGTTCTTTTAGAGTAAGAAATTTTCCAGGAGAGATCTCAACAGAGATGATTTCAGGCTCACCAAAGTCAAAAAAGTCGTCTTCTTCCTCGATACGAGGGGCGGATGGTGAAGCCTCACGTGACATTTTGCTTATTGCCATGGTGTTTATGATGTGTCCAATTCTTTAAACCCCTTTGTTTAAGTTTATTTATATGCTGAGGTGCTCCGTGGCAGTGAATGAGAATCCTTATGAGAATTGGCAGGAACTCAAAGCCAACTCGGATTACAGAAGTACAGACAGCCAGATAAATTCGTTGGTCCGACAGCAACTTTCACAACCAGAGTATTTAAGAAGTTCTAACAGAGTTAATCAGGGCCCGCTTAGAAATTACAGAGCCGGAATAGCCGATTCTAAAGCCCAAGTTCCTCATCCGCTGGGGTCGGAAGATCTGTGGGGATGGCAGCAATGGCCGCAGGTTTACTCGTCTGGAGTTATAGACTCCGAAGAAGCAGAAGACCTTCTCGAAGTAATAGAAGATGATTTAATCCCAGGCAAAACTTATGGGCCTTTGGGAGAAATCGGAGGAGCCTCATCTTAGTTTAAAGGAGACCGAAGCCGAACTTATGGACAACCTACCTAACTCAGCAAGCCAATCAGAAATCTCTAGCTGGAGGAAGTGGGCGGAAAAATCCCAGTCTTCTCGCAAGAGATCGGAACTTGCTACAGGCCTCACTCCCGCTGAGTGGGAGCAGATACCAAATGTTAATCCTAGTAGTCCCTATCAGCCATGCAGTTCGTGCCGCAGAATCAGAAACCAATGACAGTCTCAAAACGTAAGAGTCAGCGACCTCAACAGCATCCTGTTGAGGCCTTAGAGACCGATGTAAGCGAGGAGTCTTCCCAGCCAGTTGCTCCTACGGGCAAGATTTTCTTGGGCGAGGAGGACAAAAGACTTCTAAAAAAATTCAACGAGCATATTGTGAACAAGTTAGGGCTCGGTGGTAACAGGTCCTTTAAAGTGTGATAGAATAGGTTTAGATGCACTACGGTTATGAAGCCTAAATTGGTAAAAGCGTACATGGATATTGCTGAGCGTTTTGCCCAGGTCTCTGAGTGCGAGAGGCTTAAGGTCGGAGCGATAGTAGTCAAAAACGGTTCCATACTTGCTCATGGCTGGAATGGAACGCCTAGCGGATTTAAGACTAATAAATGCGAGCTAGAGGACGGCACTACGTCCCCCTTTGTACTTCACGCAGAGCAGAACGCTTTGGTAAAGATGGCCAAATCAACAGAATCTATTGAGGGAGCAGAACTTTTTTGCACCCACTCTCCGTGCCCGGACTGCTCTAAACTTCTGGCTCAGAGCGGTGTTAAAAAAGTCTATTTTAAGCATAAGTACAGAATTACAGAAGGACTGGACGTTCTTCAGCATCTCGGTGTAGAGATAGAGCAAGTGCAATGAGTTTTAACTCGGATGGAGAAAAAAAGTCTCTCAAAGAATGCCTGAGAAAAACGGAAAACCTTCAGGAAACTTTAGAGTGCTTAGAACACATCCTAGTTCACAGAACTCCCTTTGCGTTGTACATTGCCACAGCGGACAGATCAAACTGCACTTGGATCTTTGATCCTCAAACCATTTATGGTATGGTGGGTGGAGAGGATAGGTATGACAAAGTTTTCAACTCTCTATTTCCCACGGAAGAAGACAGGTCGGTTGGAATAGCCTTCTTCATATTGAAGAAAGTTGGCCCACTCTACTCTGTAAGGGTAGGCATAGATGTAATAGACGAGATTATTAGCGAATTATACGATGATGTTTAGACTCTTAAGCGTCGAAATTATCTCGTTTATTTTACGTTTTAAGTCCAGATTTTGATTACGCTTAAATCTTGCTCCAGCAGTAACGGTTTTATTTGTAGGTGTTACCGTCATTGACGTGTTAGGACTTGTTGTGTCAAAACTCGCAACTGTAAATTCAACCTCCTCACCGGTGGATGTTATTGCTACGAAAGAGTCCCCGACATCTAGTTCGGAATCAAATAACGTGCTTGAACCAGTTACGATAGCGTTTGCGACAGTAACGGTACCTGTGTAGTAAAAAGAGTTTAGTGAGGTGGCAATTGAAGCAATTTTTAAAGCGCTAGTCTTAGAAGACTCTAGTGCCTCAACTCTGAAAGTTAAAGTTTGTAAAGAAGCATCACTCGTGCTTACTTTATCCTCTAGTGACTTCTGGCCAAGGGACACAGTCTGGAGTTCTTCTTGGCTAGTAGCAAGGTTTTTTTGGAAGTTCTCCGAAACGGAGGTTATGTCATCTTCCAAAAATTGAAGCGTTGTTTCAATGTTAGACAGCGAAGTTGATGACGCTTCAGAAAGAGCCGCCTGGGCTGAGGCAATAGCCGTTGAGAAGATTTTAAGATCGCGGATCTTAGCGTAGGTTCTGTCAGCAAACCTAACATTAACAACTCCTAGCTCAGTGGTTGGATCGATGGCTTCAGCAAGGCTAACTCCCAGCTTCAAACCGCTTTTAGTACCGGTTCCATCCTCGACAAAAAGTGTTCCGCTGGAAGTTAGTCCGTCCTGGGCTAAAACTTCTCCAGTTGTGGAGAGTTCCTGCCTTGCGATATTAAGCAGACCACCAGCATAGTCTTCTACAAATCGTTTGCGTAAATCTGCCATTACTCTTTCACTAGTTAGCTACTATAGTAGTCTTTAATCAGAGAATCTTCAAGACTACTTGTAAAAAACGCGTACATATGCGGCGGAACTATGGTCACCGGTGGGACATTATCCCAAAGCACTAGCCAATTATTACACAGAAGCATTCTGATCTTAGAAGCTACTCTCCTATTCGACCAGTCTATCTCCGTCCCTCTCATATCAAGTATGGTCTCGTGCACTCTTCTGAACATATTGAATTTTACGTTGGAGGAGCACGTGAATACTGGGCAGAAGTCCCTAAGTAGTCTCTCTTGTGCCAAGGGGGTAAGAGAGCAATTTCTTGCAAGTAATGCTTTTATGGACTTGTTATTGCCTAAGTTAATAACTCCCAAACTTGGACAATTTGAGACGTTTAACACCTCTAGCTTAGGGGCACTGTTGATAAACACCGCCCGCATATTCACATTACCCTCAAGATTCAAGTGCTCTAATTCCGACCGGGGGATGTTGAAGTTAGCGTGAATTAGCCGGTTTTTCTGCAAATTCATCCTTTTGATCATGGGGTCTATGATAGTTCCGGACTCTGAATCTATCCAGTGGTCCTCCCAGGTCAGTACATCCTGATTGGTAAGTTTAAACTCCAGAATGTTATCTGCAGCGGCCTTCTCATCCTTTTTTAAGTCTATTACATAGGAGTCGTTCATCTGCTTGAGAAGTACTGCGAGGTTATCCTCGTACGTGTCTCTTCTCCCACTAAAATCTATGTAATTAAAGTTCTGTGGGGCCTTGGGGCCAAAAGACAGAGTCTTCGCATCTTTCGTAGTTTTAAAAAAAGTTCGCATTTTTATACTCATTTTAGTCTACCTCCCGATAGGGTTTGAGGACAAAAGTCAAGATAGTACTGGCTGTTGTAAGGCGGAGAGAACCTTTTACATTTCATCAAGTTTATGCAAGTTTGATAGTAGAATGGAGAATCAAATCCGGCGCAGTTAAACTCGCTGTTTTTCTCAAGTTTTGCTCTAATAAACTCCACGATTCCGAACTCTGTGTTTCCGTACTCGCTAAGCTCTGGTCCTCCATACTCATAGACTAAAGGCTCGGATTGAATAACATCTAGTAAAGGCTCTCCTTTTCTACCTATAGACGCACTAGAGGGCAACAAACTCATAAACGATGGGGGTTCGTTAAACGACGAATTAGGCACAAGCGCCTCACTTGGTACGTACTGAGCAAAAGTTCCTAAAGGCCGGTCAATTGCCACGGACGAAGGAGCCGCTCCAGGGACCTCGGAATAGGTTTCTGGAAAGAGAGACTTATTGAATCCCTTAACGCACTTCTCCTGAGATGCCGAGTACAGAACTTCACAGTTCTCTCCTCCGAACCTCTTGCACGATTTTACCGGATTGAATGGAGAAGAGTTTATTTTCTCCTCGTCCGATATGTAATTAGTCCCCTCGCCCTGGGGTTTTATATTCGGACTGCCTTCCGACCTCTTGTATAGTTCGGCAATTGAGTAGGGTTTAGAGGGCACTCTTTCAGTACCTGAGTCTGTCTCGTATTTAGTTGCCGGAGAGAATTTTTTAGCGGTGGATTTTGAAGTCTCAAGCGCTATCGTCTCGTTAATGAGAACCACTTTGTTTGCAAGCAAGTTATCATCGGAGAATTTTACGTACTTGTTGATAAGATCGACTGGGATTTTGTCAACAAGCCCGAGCTGAGCCACGGATAATGAGTACGAGGATAGTTGTTCTGCCTGTTCAGACGTTAAGGAGTTTTTGGCCGGAACACGGTTAGGCACACGTGAGTTACCTATTCCTGGAGACTCAGCGATCTTTGCCGAGCCGGCGGTTAGGTTTAGATCCGCAACACTGCTCCCTGACACTCCTGCTGACACTATTTGAGGAATGGCTTCGTACGTTTTGTTTTGTGAAAGTACTAAAGGCTCGAGACTGCTCGCAAATCCTGAACTCATCTCAAAGTTATAGTCAAGTTCCGAGCCAAAGATCGTTTTAATTATAGAGATGGAATCGATTAAAGAATCCAGCTCATTTACGATTAGTGGCAGCGTATAAAACCTATACGAGGTATCAACTTGAAAATTATTTACCTGATAGGAGTTTTTGTAATTACTTAGTTTTACTCCTAACCCAGCCAAACTAGCATACTTTAAGAAAGAGGTAAATGTCCCGCCGGAAAACCCGTCTAGGACTTGGCCTAATCCGGTTGGGGAGCTGGGGTTGCCAAGGATAGATAGTAATTCTTTTGGAGTGAGGCCTTTAGCCTTGTCGTACAAACCCTCGATTATTGCTGTTCCTCCAGCCTTCCCCAAATTCTTGTCGATGATCTGAGTCCACTGCTTTAGGGCGATGGGCGCCGTTTTATTTGTCTGCTCGTAGTCCAGTGAAGGAGCGGCAAAGGGATCTTGGCTATAAGTACCCGTTATGACCTGCTCTACTAGCGGACGAAGTAACTCAACATCTTGAAGATCTTTTATTATCGTGCTTTCTCCATTTTGGTACAGATACGAAATAGATTCCAACAGCGTAAGATTGTTCTTACCTAGAATCTTCTCAAACTTTATTAACTGAGCCGGATCGACGGCGTACGTAAGACCTATTAGTAGCCCTATCAGTTTGGGATACCGGTCGATGTTAACATATGTGAGTTTTGACTTATCCTTCTGTGATATACTCAGAATATTCAGCAAAGAATCAACAGAGTTGCTAGAGTAAAGAAACGACAGATACGAGTCTATGGCCTCTTGGCCGCCAAACTCGTATATGAGCTGGGTAAGTTCGTAGGCTTTAAAAAAGGACTTAAGGTCAGAAGAATCTGTCAGAGGAGCAAAATTACTTACCAGCTGGGAGAATGACTTTACTTCAAGCAGTTTATTCACCTCCGAGTCTCTAAAACCCAGGGACCGAAGAAAGTCGATAAGTTTTATGTCACTGGCCTCGAAAGCTTTGAACGATAGATTAGGAATAAACTCCGACGTAGACACGCCCACTTTTTTAAGCACATCGCTCAGCTCCTCAAGCTTACCGTATATTTTTTCGATCCACGGCCCAAAAAACTCCAGAGATTTTCCGGGTAAGACTGGGTCAATTACCACAGTTAAAAATCTGGAGTAGCTATTCAGTAGGTATCTTAGCGAGCCCGTTAGGCCAGCTGAGGCTCCGGACTTATCTAGCAACTCAGTAAAATAAGATGTTGGAGGAAACGCTCTCTGAAACTCGTCCAGTTGAACCTTGACAGAACCTAGCCCTTCGAACCCGGGTACTCGGCCGCGATCATCGAGAGTATTACGCGTTGCTTTTAGTGTGTCTCCAACAACCAATGACTTTCTATAAGAGTTTTCAAGAGCAAACAATAGAAGATCAGCTTTGGCGGGCTCAGCATAAGAACCCGATTTCTTTAGCGAAGTAAAGCGGTTTTGAAGCCCCCACTCAAACTGCGAGTATACCGGATTATAGACAATCCTCCCAGAGCCTACCGAAGTGCCTTCGGGGATTTTTTGGGCGTGGACAAAAGATTTTAACGATCCGAAACTATCTAGGAATTTCAGCCCGGGTATTTTATTAGCCGTTGTGGACGATTTATAGAGAAGGTTGAATTTTCCAAACACAGAGTCTCCATCGGTCACATCAAAAATCGCCGTAGTGTTTCTTCCCAAGCTAGCTGCTAGTAGGTACTCTGAGAACTGAGAGATGAACTCTATTCCTCCAACCGGGGAGCCCTGATAAGCACCAAAAGAGTCCGACATCATCTTCAGATCTTTTATAGAAGAGAGGACCTGTCCGCCCATGCCTCCAAAAGTCGAAGTTAGGAGCGTAGTATCTACCATCACAGCGGCAGAATACTCTGCTACCTCCGAGTCGGAAGTGATTTCGTTGACATCAAACCCCACCTCTGTAAATTTGCCAAACGCCGACCTCACATTTGAAAGAAAAATGTTCTTAAAAGATTTGCTTTTGTCAAATCTTTTAGGTACAAACTTGATCCACTCGTCCGGCTCAAAATACGATGTTGTTGGGCTGGATATGTCCGGCCGAAGCTTATACAGTTCTCCGTCGTAGAGAATAAGCGCGTCGTAGGATACAGCACTGCTTTCTAAAGAAAAAGTTTCCCAGTACCGTACTTTAGGAAACATGGTGTAAATACGGTTGCTGCTCAAGTCAATTTCAGCGGGTACTATGGAGTATAGTGATTCCGAATACTGGTATTCCGGCTGAGTTTGCAGTATATCTACGGCACTAGACGAGGAGTAAAAAGAGTAGTTTCCTACATTGTCAATAAGTAGAGCAAAGTAAGTGCCAAATATACGGGTTAGATTCGCGTTATAGTTAGGTTTTGTCTTGATAAACTCTACTAGCTCGTCATTGATAAACGGAAGAAGATTTTTTACGGCGTCTATATTGAAGTCCAGATCAAACAACACAGAGAGAAGAACCTGCTTAAATGGCAGGATAGAAACCTCCTCGTTATTTTCTACGCGCTCTAAGATTCTCTTTAGGAGCTCTAAGCCCGAATCCAGAAACTTCTGCTTTGATATGTCAGTGCTAAGCTTCTCAAAATCGCGCTCATAAGCAGCAAGACTCTCAGAGACAAATTTTTGTGCGTTTATACGAATCTCTTCGAACAGCTCAGGATTCATGAACGTAACGTATCTACTTAAACCTTAAACTTTGGGTTTAAAGTTATCGGAATATAAAAGGGATTATGCAGGCTAAAATCTCAGTAGTTTTGATTAAAAGCAAGGCGGTAGATAGTTCTTCCGATCTGAACAAGATGGCTGCGCATCTGGAGCAGATACTGACGGAAAAAGATGACGTGGAACTAAAAGTCCGTCAAGGACTTACAGAAGCGTCTATGAAGTCGGCATCTTTCATCGTTTTTTGCGGATACGACTGCGCGACCTTGGGCGAGTTCTTCAAGGCCCTGTCGGCAATTGAATCCTGCGAGGGTTCCGACGGCCCTACGATCTTCTTATATGAGGAGGCCGGTCAGTCTGTCTGGGAGAGAATCAACTACATTCTCAGAGACGGCACAGATCTGCGGCGCATGGATCCTAAGATTTTCAATAGAGTGATTGACACGTGGTCCTACCGGGACATCGTAGGCGTGTTAGACACCAAACTTAGAGCCTTGAATCAAGTTGAGTCAAAAACTGTGGTATAATAATACCATAGATGTAAGCTTGCGCCAGTTTGGAACTCGATCGGCTTTTGACACTGGCCCCTCAACTAAGCGAAGAGCAACTGCAGTTATTGCTAAGTCATGACCGCTGGAGGGTAGAGGCAACTTTTGCTCACGAGATAAAACTGGAGGAGTTAAGGACCTCCTCGCGTAGGGGAGGGAGTAATGCCGCTAAGCCCATTGACAGCTCTGACAATGGTCCGACAGACGACGACAAGAAGTTTAACGAACTCACCTCATACGGTGCCTGCACCGACAGGCATATTGGCCTCATCTCAAAAACCAAAATTTGGGAGGGGGCAAATGAAAGATCTTCAAAACTATTTGAAGAGTGGCATACTCACCTCCAGGAAAATAATATCGTCCCGCTAAAAGACCTAAAGGAAGGAAGGATAAAAACTCTTCTCTTGGCTTTTCTCTGGGCTAACGGATGCGCGTACAGAGCGGCTAAGTGGCCAGAAGCAAAAGACTCCTACCTCATAGAGACACTTCGCAAGGACCTGAAGGAGAGGTTCTCTAAGTTCTCCAAGCATAGCATCATTGCAGCTTATGAGTCTCTTAAGGTGTTTTGGAAGGAACTGAATGACTACGAATCCTACCCCTTCAACTCGAGTATTATCGCCGATATTCTAGACGAGTCCTACCAATACGTATCTCAAAAAACCGAGGAAGAGTCCAAAGTTGATGTGAAAAACTCACCCATTTTTGTGGAATTTGAGAAGAATTTCCCCTATGTCTCTCTAGATTCACTCGAGCAATACTACCACAAAACCCGGTATAATTTTGTCTCGGCTGGTGTCGGTGCTCTTCGCAAAGCGTTTACCACAATCTGTCCGCCAGAACTCGAGCACAAATTCTCCAGTAATGAGTGGCCAAAAAAATGGCACATCTACCTCAACTCTTACGAACCAAAATGGCAAAAACAACTCACAACAATTCAGCAGGAGACCAGGGAAGCGCAGGAGAAGTGGAAAGGGGCGTAAATGTACTCACGAACTCCCAGCCAGTTATTGTTGATGGGGCTGAGGAGGCGATTAGCTCCTATGAAAAAGGAGAGATTTCAGCACAAGAGTTATATGATTTGATCCTTGACGCACAAGTAGTGTATGTAGATCGGTCCAAAGCTTCCGAGTTTAAAGAATTAAAAGACAACGGCTCGGGGGAGTAAGATGGACTATCTGAAGGTCTACGTTAAGCTATTAGGGTTAAGTAGTTAACGTTATGTCGGATAATTCAAAAAAGAGCATTGGACCACGCACAGGTTACTTCGATCGCTACTTTAGCCTCGGAGTGGCCCAAGGAAGTCTTGCCGGTTATAAGGCCGATCCGTATGCCTTCACGGCAACTCCTTACCTCAACTCCGGCACCATTCTACCACGCCGAGATGATATTCTCATCGAGGACGGAGGGGGCGGCCCTCGCGCAATTGAAAAATACATGCGGCTGTTTAACGACAGTCACATTATTGCGGCTTGGGAAAAGATTACCGGAGAAATCATCCAGCGCAAGTGGGAGGTTGATCCAGCTTCGCCATCCGACCGCGACGAGGAAGTAGCTGAGTTTGTCCGCCAGGTAATGAAGCGGATGGGCACCAACACTCGCCAGTCTTATGGCAAGGAGATGCTTGTTACATCCAACTCTGCATTTGACACATTTATCCGAGGAATGTGCGAATCAATCATCCTTGGTATCTCCGTTGGTGAGATCTGCTGGATGCGCCAGGGTAATTACATTGTGCCTTCGGAAGTCAAGGTTCGGGACCCAAGGCGTTTCCAATTTGTTCTTAATGAAGACGGAACCATATCCCCTAGATTGATGACAGTGGATTCTCCAGTAGAGGGGATCGCGCTGCCATTACGCTCCATGGTCATTCACAGGCACTGGGCATACAGCAATTTTATGGACCCGTACGGAACGGGCCTGGGTAGACAACTATATAGCCTGGTGGAGTTCAGAAGAACTCTAATGTCCTTCTGGCTTCAGTATGCTGATAAGCACACCACCCCCACCGCGGTTGGTAAGTTCTCGCTCGGCACTCCCGATGAAGAAGTCCAATCGCTTTTCACAGCCCTACAACGCTTGGGCCAAGAAACCGCAATTGTCATCCCTGATGAGATGGAGGTCTCTTGGCTGGAGAGTCAAGGCAGTTCTGACGTCTATGAAAAACTTATAGAGTACGTTGATCAGCAGATTAGCTTTGTCTTGAACGGGGAGAATACAGTAGGTCAAGAGACGGGGAATGTAGGATCGTATGCTAGAGACCAAATCTCCGACTCGGTGCGTATGCGTAAAGCTAAGGCGTTCTCTGAGGAACTTGACGAGACGCTTAATGCTACGCTTATTCGCTGGATTGTTGAGCTTAACTACCCCGGCGCAGCTGTTCCTAGACTTCGTAGAAACTTTGATGATCTAGAGCAGCGTGAGGATCCGGTCAAGATCGTTCAAATGCTTACTCAGTTGCAGGCCATAGGCTACGAGATTAAGGACCTGGATTGGATGAGAGACAAGCTGGAGATTCCTTCTCTGGGTAAAATGGACATGAGCGCGATGGGAGGCGCTCCTGGTATGGCCGGGGCGCCTGGCGCAGCTCCAATGTCCGAGGCAAAAACCCCTGAGCAAATGTCCGATGCTTCCAACGGAGCTCAAGGCGCATTTGGTGCGGATCAGTCCGATATGCTTAAACTGTTCGATTTTGCTGAGGGTGAAGACGAGTACGATGAGATGGGCGATCAACCCAATCAAACTAAGAAGGATAAGATTGCCAAGATTATTGCCTCCAAGTTCGATGGGATACTTGACGATGTTGGGTTCCAACGCATTGTCTCGGACGATGGGGACTTTGAGGCTTCTGCGTCCAGAGTCAATATCGACGAATACACCACTAAGGGCGAGGTTGCTCACGGTTGCCGTAGGTTGGTAGAGGAGGTTAAAAAAGCCCCCTATATCCGCCCTGAGCAGTCGCTGGCACTGAGTTCTTTGGACACAAAACTTCATTCTGTAGAAAACTCCCTACGAGTCGATGAAATTAACGGCTGCGATACATCAAACCTACTCGAGTTGTATAGGTCAATATACAGACTTAATAGATCCGTAGTGCATAAGGAGTGTGTTGTCATAGACTGCAGGGCAAGCGGTTACTGGAAGTACTTTGCTCCATATTTTATGTGATTTGAGTATGTGGGCCTAGTTTAAATACTCTTAGACAGTTGTATAAGCTCATCCCACCATGCTATCATACAAGCCCGTAACTCAGTCACAGTTCTGGATTCAGGCATCTCCCTTCCAGCACTACTTCACGAACTTTAGCGGAATTAAAGATACCGCCGGTACTTCACAGTATGCTGACGGTGTAAGAGGCCGTATCTTCAACATCCGTGGCCCTCGCACCCTCTCCGAGGTCACCGTTACTACCCCCTTCGACCCCGAGAAGCACGCCGACATCGTTGACTTTTGGAAGTCTTACGGTTGTGAATTTGTTACACTCACCGTGACTCCGGTCTCCTGCGGAGAAGATCCTCAGCCTGTTGGCCAGCGCACAATCACCATTCCCGACGCCCAGGTAACAAGTCTGAGCTTCGGCGCTGCTGACCGTACTTCTGCCAACGTCTCAACTCTCGAACTAACGTTCGTGATGGATACTTTCACTTACAACTAATTCTAACACCGAGAGGTTGAAGTATGACGCTCTCCAACCTCTATTTTAAGGGGTGCTTTGAGGAACCTTCTGATGACCAGAAGGATGCCGTAGAGGAGGCCGGTGGGATCGGTGATGTAGTTGATAAAAGCTGCTCTAGAAGTGATACTAACTCCTGCGGGAAGAGTATAAAGCAGCTTTTTGACGAGTATTCTTTCTATGACCCTCAGAAGGGACTGTATAATTCCTGGGGGAATATAAAGTTTCCCTGGGAGATCAGTAGTCTCACACCCAATCTGCTTATCTCTCAAACAAATGATAAGTGGAGTGTGGCATCGTACACAACTCTTTTCTCGTATATGACAGGGGCAATGGTCCTTGTTATTGAAGATGACGGGTATGTAATTGCGTTGTATAGAGCAAATCAAAATATATCCCAAGCAAATAAGGCTTTTGATCCTACTAAGTGGGATAAAGTTTGCTATGTAGAGACGACAGAACCTGCTGGGCTTCCAAGCATAGCAGAACTCAGACTGCGTTACAACTCATATGAACTGTTAGAGCTTTTTGACAATACCTGGTCATCCTACTCGAAAGGATGGGGCACTTTACAATCTTTAGATAAGTGGTCTGAAGGGAGAATTCGCCGGGAAACTTTTTACAAGGCCGGAGACAATGTGCTTACTGAGGGGGAATGTGGCGACGCTTTGTGCCTTTACATCGCCCTAATAAACCTACCGGCAACCGACTACGTATGGGAGAAGTACTCCAAAAAGGGCCTTACAGAGTACATGTACTTATCCGCAGTTAACGAAGCCTCCGGGCAAAAAACTAAAGTCTGGCAACGCGTCTACTGCGTGCCGACCGGCCGCAACAAGTGCCTCGAGTACCAGAGAAGGAAGGAGCCAGAGATTGGCTACGATGTGGTAGAGATCGGGTCCAAGGGTCATTTTGTGGAGATGCCCGTGCCCTACCGTTTAAGCCCCACCGCTCCGACTCTAACCGAGGTGGTGGAGATTCGGACTGCACCTCGTGTATTAACACAAGCCGAGATTAACGCGCTTACACAACCCCAGGAGGAGTAGGAATAGCCCATGGCAAACGTATTTGGAGGAGGGGGAGGGAGCTCGGTCCCATGCAACGATGGAGGGATTAGCAAAGTCCTTCCGACATCGTCTGAGGCATTACGCGGTGGGCAGAGCCAGACGTTTACGTCGGCGCCAAACGTTTACTCTAAGACACAGTCCACTATTGGAGGAGCAGATCTTCAGGACTTTTACACTAAAACCGAAATACGAAAGTTTCTGAGGATTAAGGCTGATATTTCGTCGGTGTACACCAAGCTCGAGGTGGATGACGCGCTGGCGGCTCTAGAAGGGCAGATTGGAACCTCGCTCACGTCCTTTATCACCGAGTCCGAGGTGGATGGTAAGATCTCAGTGTCTTACAATAGCCTCTTATCCTACCTGGCCCAAAACTATTACAATAAAACCCAAACCTACTCCAAGGGCGAAGTTAACTCTCTCGTAGCTTCCATAAGTGTGGGCAGTGGCTTCGTGATGAAGCAACCCGCCACCACCGCGGATAACACCATTTCACCCGGGGCCAACGAAGCCGTCCCGCTGACCCTAGTCGCCTCTACCGACTCCGACATCACAACCATTCAGCACTGGGTGGATAATCAGTCCAACTCTGTGGGTAGGGTGAGAACATCCGGCCGGGTGGAGTTTTATGGGCACATGGTCTTGGGGCAGAATATTGAGACTTGGAGACCGGCCCTAGACACCAACCAGAGAAGGATTAGTGGTGTTGCCGATCCCATCCATCTTTTGGACGCTGTTAACAAGAAGTATATGGAAGACTATATTATTGACGTCGTGGATAATATCCAGCAAGGCGAAACAGATATTTACGACGTTGACTGCCTTACATACTAGACCTTTAAGATTAAAGTGAGATATGACTCAGACCACCTCCCCGCGCGATAAAGTCCGCCTAAGACGCTCTCCGGTCTTTACTAAAAGGCCGCAAGTATATGACATAGAGGACGGAGAACTAGCCCTAAACTTCAACACAAATGAGCTCGGGCTTTTTGTCCGTGATCTAAACGACGCCGGAGAGAGGCGGATTAGGAAGATTGGTCCGATTCACTTTGGCGCCACCTCCCCGAACTCTACGGCGGCAAGTTACGGGTTTCCAGTGGAGATGTCAAATGGCGAGGCGTGGGTCGACACAGCAGCCGGGGTAGATAAATACCTGCTCAAAGTGTGGAATCAAGCAGCCAGCGGAGGGGCCGGCGCGTGGATCGAGGTGGGGGATATATATGGCCGCATTGACGAGTATTTAGACCAGTTCAAAGACGGGACAGATGGGGCGGACTATGTGCACACGGATCGCACTCGCCTCAAGATCAATAATAAAACGGCCCTCCGCGGTCTATCAACCGCTTCGGGAAACCAACTCATAATCAACGAGAACAACGAGTTTGCTAACGGGGTCAAGGTAAGTGCCAGTGCGCTTAGCGTGAGCACCAACGGAGTGAGCGTTGATTCCCAGACACTTACACCCTTCCAAACCGACTCGGTAACGTCTAACGTATTTACCTACGTTGCCCACGGACTGTTTAGCGGGGAGAGAGCGTATGTATATCCCCAGATCTCTAACGGAACAACTCCCTCTCCCATAGCGACTGGGGACTATATTGTCATCAACGCCACCAATGACACGTTCCAACTTTCTGGCAATGGTACAACCCCAACGCCATCGTCTGGAAACGTCTACCTCGCTCCTTACGAAGAAATAGAGATAGACGCGGAGTCTAATTACTTCTCTACTGGTAACTTTGCGTACAAAGACCTGAGACTTGCCCCGGCTGACGGGCAAGTGGAAGATGGGCACTGGGACGTGTACCACAACCCGGCCAATGGCAACCTGAGGATCTTTGCAAGAGCCGGAAATTCCCTCATAGAGCCGGAAGGGCCTGGGTTGTCTATCGAGGTGAAGAACTCTTCGGGCACAGAGACAATTCCTGCGGGGACGCCTATATACGTCACTGGGTACGATGTGATAGGCAAGGTGGCTAAGGTGCTTCCGTCTAAGAACGGAGTGGTGGAAACCATGCCGTCCGTCGGCGTGACTAAAGAAATCATAGCACCTGGAGCCCGCGGTTACGCTGTGTTCCTCGGAAGAATAGAGAACCTGAACACAGCATCCCTCCCAGGATCGCTAGGCGGAGGAGTGGCGGATGAAGGCCGGGTGTTGTATGTCGGGACCAGTGGCGGACTCACTTTCACCCGCCCAGTCTCCACTGAGAAGGGCGTTCAGGCCATAGCTATTTTGATGAGGCAAAGCTCCACCGAGGGGGCTATTATCGTAAATAATCCGTCGGCGTTTACGGGCCAGCCTCCGCTCCCCGAAGGCTATGTCTGGGTGGGGGATAGTAGCAATGTCGCCGCAGCCCGGCGCCTAAACTCCGACTCGTTCCAGGTCCGAACCGCAGGGGACAGTGTTGTTGAGTTGGCTTTGGCCTCTAATGTGAAGTTTGGCGGGTACGAGTTTCTTTACGACGGGGCCACAGGATCCAAAGTACAGAACAAGGTAACAACCGCGGTTATCCTGACCACGGCCTTCACCCCGACCCTGGTGGCCAGTTTTGACTCCATGACGTACCGCTCGGCAAAATTCCTCATTCAGATCTCTGCGGTTGCTCCTAACGATAATTACGAGATCTCTGAGATTCTCATTGTGCATAACGGCGCCACAGCTTACCTTGCGCAGTACGGGACTGTGAGCACTCTTGCCTCTGCAGAGAAGTTCGGAGAGTTTGATGCCTTAATAACTCCCGGTGGGGAATGCCAATTGCTATTCCGTAAGCATTTGTGGGTACCGAATAATGTAGTAGTTAGGGCTCTTCGCACCGCTATATTAGTTTAAAGTCAAGAAACAAACCAGTAAATAGTTCGGGGGAACTGTGAACCCGCTATGGCCACAAATCGCAAGTTTAATGCTCGCCACGGACTAAGCACTGGGTCCGGAACGACTCAGAAGGACATAGTTACCGAGGCGGGCCAAGTGGTGGATGTGGGCTTGCTCACAGACCTGACAACAACAGCTAAAACTGACATTGTGGCGGCTATCAACGAACTTAACTTTGACATCGCCAACCTACCGACCTCGTTGACGGTGCTGAGCAGGGCGGGGAGTGGCGTGGTCATTAACGCCCCCTCGGCGACGTTGACGGTGCTGAATAGGAGCGGGGTAGGAGTGCCCGTGACGTTCTGACGGTGAAAGTTTAAAGTCGATTATAGACAAGCAACTCTTTAAAATCTCAACTAATAACGCAGTTCTCTCACCACCATGGCAAATCGCTACCCTCTCATCCTCAATGCCGCCGCTGGCCAGCTCCAGGAACTGCCGACAGGGGACTCCCTAGATCTGGGCGGAGAGAGTATTTTAGGGGTGAAGTTGGGGAGTCAGGAAGTGCCCAGCATAAGCTTCACTGGCGACAACACCGGCATCTACTCGCCCGGCGCAGACCAAGTAGCCATCTCAACAGGCGGCACGGGGCGGCTGTTTGTTGATGCGAGTGGGAATGTCGGAATTGGAACATCGACACCAAACACGGTTGGTTACGGAGGGGGTGTACTAGGTATTTTTGGATCAGCATCCACCGGCGGTAATATTTGGCTTACTTCTGATACAACTACAGCAGGTACCCGGACTGGGCGCATTGGATTTGGCACGGAAGGAAATACAGGGGGTAAAGAAACGGCAAGAATATGGTCCCTTGCTGATGGGACAACAACCGGGAACCTTGGCGGGAACCTACTTTTTCACACAAAATCTGACGGAGGTTCACTTACCGAACGCATGCGCATTACCTCCGCTGGCCTTTTAGGTCTGGGGACTAGTTCGCCTGCGGCAAAAATTCATTCCGTTGAAACTTCTGCTGCAGAAGGTCTACGAGTTGATGGAGCATCTGGCGGTTTTTCTCTTATTGTAGAAGGTGGAACAGCCAGAGCAACAAGATCCAGGCAAGTAACTATTGGCAATTCCTATGTCGGCAATACACCACCTACTAACGGATTGATTATTGAAGGGTCAGTAGGGATTGGCACTACTGCGCCAAACAACAAGCTGGAAATTGCAGGTACAACAGCAAATCTCGGATTAGACGGCACAAGCAATACCTACATTAACTTCTTGAAGAGTGCTGCAAATATCGGATATGTAGGTGATGCTAACTGGATATTTGGCGGATCTTCGTCAGATTTTGGTATAAGAGCCACGAGTAATCTTGTACTTGGCATTGGTGCTAATGAACGTGCCCGGATTCGTGGAGATGGCACATTTGAAATTAAGGGTGCTGGTACTGCTGGCAGTAGTCCCGCAGTTAGCGTCAACCCAAGCGCACCGGCTAACAGTGCCGTTATGGACTCCAGTGGGCGATTAGGTCTGGGGACTAGCAGCCCTGCGGCAATTTTGCATACGCTTGTATCTCAAGCTGGAAGCACTGCTGCTGAAATCTTTAGGGCTCAAGCAACAAACACGACTGACAACGTAATTACTCGCTTGGAGGTTGCCGCTGAACCGGCACTCGGCACCGCCAGTCTTGTCAGACTTTCTGCAATTACTGGCAATGCCGCAGATAGCGCAAATATGGCGTTTAACGTTAGAAATGCAAGCGTTAGCACTGAAGTATTAAGGCTAAGTTCAACAGGCCGAGTAGGGATTGGCACTACGAGCCCTGGCAAGATGTTAGAAGTCTCTACTGCATTATCTGCTGACGGTATAGCTCTTTCCAGGGCAGGTTCAAACAGAGTCTTGCTGACCGCTGATGGACTTGTTGCTTGGGGCGCAACCGCAAATCAAGGCACATTAACCTGGGACACTAATCAAGCAATTATTAGGGCTGCTGCAAGTAACAGTCTTGTCTTTGCCGCCAACAACTCTTCTGAACATGCCAGAATTGATACATCCGGCAGGCTAGGTCTGGGGACTAGTGACCCAGGCGCAAAACTTGATGTTTGTTATAGCGACTCCACCACAACATTAGCAAGCCTAACGCAAATTCCAAATGGCATTCGCGTTTTTAACACTGATACTACTGCCAACAACTTTGCATTGGTTACTTTTGCTGGATCCGTTGCTGGTACAGCAGGCGCGGCAATAGGGCTAAAAAATACTTCTAACGCTGGCAGCACAAGTCTGTTGGGCCGTTTATTCTTTGCAACCAAAAAATCAGGCGAGTCAACCTTAACGGAGGCAATGTGTATTGATGAATCACAGCTGGTAGGGATTGGCACTAATGCGCCTACCGTGACACTCGATGTCAACGGGCAAGGTCGTTTTACAAATGATCTTTTAATTGCTGATTCAACCGCAACACGAGGGCGCGTTTATGGTGATTCAAACGGACTCACTCTGCGCGCAGAATCTGGACTAGCAATTCGTTTTCT
>Ga0209107_10000739_pt1 | contig 18706 bp, 11 predicted proteins | sample LakErihyJuly2011_2_FD_187460 | JGI IMG/M metagenome (GOLD analysis project Ga0209107, IMG submission 187460) | Freshwater microbial communities from dead zone in Lake Erie, Canada - CCB hypolimnion July 2011 (SPAdes) (version 2) | ecosystem: Environmental > Aquatic > Freshwater > Lentic >... | reverse complement strand
TTAATAAAGGGGTAGTTTATCCACTAATTTTAAAGGTTTTTTTATTGGGCATCCATCTTGATTTATAATTAAAAATAGCCCCTATCCCATTTGGTCAAATATTGCTACCTTTATACACTTAATAATAACTATGAGCTACGAATTAACCGGCAAGCTACTTGCTAAATACGAAATCATTCAGAGGAAGGAAACCTTTAAAACTAGGGAGTTTGTCATTGAAAAGACCGATGATATCAATGGTAAAATTATCACTAATTACGTTAAATTTCAGTGTGTTCAGGACCGAACAACGATGCCTGACCGCTTTAACCTAGGAGATACTGTTAAAGTGTTATTTAATATTAAAGGCTCAAAATGGAACAAAGACGGTAAGGACAACTATATCACCAATTTAGATGCATGGCGTATGGAAGCAGTTCAATTGGGTGGTAATACTGCTCCAACTGAAACCAATACCTATTTCGACATCCCTGCGAACGAATCAGGCGACGACCTTCCTTTCTAATATTAAACATGAATTAGGCATATAATAAAGTCGCCAATCATGACACTATATTATATGCTCAATTCTAGGTTTATTATATATAAATAGTCTATAATATATAGGCTGCATTTTTTTAGGATAAAAACCTAACCCATGCAAAAAACAATCGCTTTAAAGCTGACCCCCTCCGAATTTGCTAGCCAACCCATTTTATTAAATGCTATTTCCCAAGCATTAGCCGAACCAAGTTCCAATATCCAAGGATTCCATATTCTCAAACAATCCATTGATGCCCGAAGCCGCCAACAAGTATGGGTAAATTTGAGCATTCTTGTATTTATCAACGAAGCCCCAAGTCAAAGATTCACCACACCCCTTCTTTTTAAAAATTTACGATTAGATGCCAAGGAAGTTATCATTATTGGTGCTGGACCTGCGGGATTATTTGCAGCCCTAGAATGTATTCAACTTGGACTTAGACCCATTATATTAGAAAGAGGCAAGGATGTAAGATCGCGCAGAAGAGATTTAGCTAAACTAAATAAGGAAGGCGTTGTTAATCCGGAGAGTAATTATTGCTTTGGGGAAGGAGGTGCAGGTACGTATAGTGATGGCAAATTATATACTCGTAGTAATAAGCGCGGAAGTATTGATAAAATTTTACGTTTGTTTTACCAGTTTGGAGCTGACGAAAGTGTTTTATACCAAGCCCATCCTCATATTGGTACCAATAAATTACCAAATATTATCACTGCGATGCGGGAACAAATTGAAGCATCCGGCGGAAAAGTTTTATTCAACAAAAAACTCGTCAACTTTACTATTGAAAATGAATATATCAAGGAAGTGATTACAGAAGATGGTGATCATTTTAAATGTGAATCACTTATATTAGCAACAGGACATTCGGCGCGAGATATTTTTAGTTTGCTTTATGAAAAAAATATTTTAATTGAAGCCAAGCCTTTTGCATTAGGGGTAAGAGTAGAACATCCACAAAATATTATTGACCGCATACAATATCATTGCGTCACTAAGGATCCAAATTTACCGCCAGCAGCTTATAATTTAGTGGAGCAAGTAAGCGAACGCGGCGTGTTTAGTTTTTGCATGTGCCCTGGTGGAATTATTGCACCTGCTGCAACTGCCCCGGGTGAAATAGTAGTGAACGGTTGGAGCCCTAGTAAAAGGGATAACCCCTATGCGAACAGTGGTATGGTGGTGCAAATTGATACACCCACTGCTTTAAATTATATCAATCAACAATGGAAAGAAAATAAAGCAACAACAAATCCCCTCATTGAAAAAGCGGTAAAAAGTAATATGGTTCATCCTTTAAGTTTATTGGCATTTCAACAACAAGTGGAGCAAGCGGCATTTTTAGTAGGTGGTGGATTACAAGTAGCACCAGCAGCAAGATTGGTCGATTTTTGCACGAATAAATTATCCGAATCATTACCCGATGCAAGTTATTTGCCCGGCTTACTATCCGCTCCTTTACAAAAAGTATTACCTGATTTTGTACACAAAACTTTGCAGGAAGGATTCAAAGCATTTGGAAAAAAGATGAAAGGTTATTACACCAATGATGCCATAGTGGTGGCTACTGAAAGTCGCACTTCATCACCCGTGCGTATTCCGAGAGACGCAGACACCTTAACGCATCCGCAAATAAAAAATTTATACCCTTGTGGTGAAGGCGCAGGTTATGCAGGCGGTATTGTAAGTGCAGCGATGGATGGACAAAAAATTGTACACCAAATTGCTTTAGGATATGGCTTATCAATATCTAATTTGTAATTATTAATTCTCGGGCTTCTCTTTTTTACTTAATAATAATTCATCTTGAATTAAACGATTTAGTTTAAACGATTTTAATTCAGCTGATAAATTAAGAGAGATATCTCTTGTTATAAAACTAGGCTTACCCGCATTTACCCATGCCGTATACCAAAAATCAGCAATCATATTTGCAGAAGCAATCAATTGCGCATTAACCGTTGATCCTAATCCATTCGCATATGCTTCAGCAAATTCTTTAGTGTATACTTCTGTTTGGCGACCATAGCGCATGACTGTTTTATATTTTGTATCAGGATTAAATTTAGTAGACACTTCCTTTTCAATCGCTAATACTTGAGGGACTAAGGACGCGGCCTTTCTAATATCCAACCAAATAGCTTTATTAGGGTTTTTAAGATACTTAGCGGTATGAGGATTGTATAATTGGTATTGATCAATTCTTAATTCTGGCACGAAGGATTCCCATAAACTATGCAACCCCTTTTGTCCTGTTAGTTGGCCATCATAATTAAGAGAGGTATGTAAAGGCACATGGGCATCTCCAATATAATGTCCTAAATCTGCAGCATAAAATAAAATACTATCCTTATTTTTTGATCGAAAAGCATTGGTTAATTTATCTAACTGCTCAATGATTAAATAAGGCACCCAGCCATATTTAAGTAAGGTATCTTTAGAATATAATTCTACAGCCGCCTCCCAATTTAATGGCATATCATTAGCAGCATTAGGACCGAATGCTTCAAGGTCAATGAAATGTTTTGTTGCTTCTGTTTTATCAGCATTCCTTCGCGTATCAGGCCTTGTTGAATTAGCAACCAAATACGTCATATCCTGATAAAAAAAAGATTGCAATGGCGCTGGCAAACTGTATATCGCAATTTGATGAATGGTGCGGTGCACTAAAAAGCCCCAGCTACTTAGCCCAAAAAACAATACAGCAACAATAAAAAGATAGACAAACTTGTATTTATTGAAAATGGTTGAGCGCATACACTAAATTTTGCTCGAAGATAGCCTATTATCCCCTTTTACAACCGCTGCAAGGTCAAATTTTCCATTTCATAAATTGAGGCGTCGATTGTAAAAAATTGAGTTTAATTTTGATTCAAATTGAAAAATATGGATCCACTATTACGTCTATCAAATTTAAAAAAATATTATGCTACCCAAAAAGCGGTAGATGATATCAGTTTTGAAATACAAAAAGGAAGCATTTTTGGATTACTTGGACCCAACGGTGCAGGTAAAACAACATTACTAAGAATGATTACGGGTATTTTTTATCCAGACGGGGGTGATATTATTTTAGACGGGAAACCATTTAATTCAATCAACGATATCCAAAAAATTGGATACATGCCTGAGGAGAGGGGCTTGTATAAAAAAATGAAAATTGGAGAACAAGCATTATATCTTGCACAATTAAAAGGCTTATCCAAAGCCGAGGCTACTGAAAGAATTAAGTATTGGTTTAAGAAATTTGAAATGGAAACCTGGTGGAATAAAAAGGTGGAAGATTTAAGTAAAGGAATGAGCCAAAAATTACAATTTGTTATTACCGTATTGCACGAACCAAAATTGATCATACTAGACGAACCTTTTAGTGGCTTAGATCCTTTAAATGCAAATTTAATCAAGGAAGAAATTTACAATCTAGCCAAAAAAGGCGCTACCATCATATTCAGCACACACCGTATGGAACAAGTGGAAGAAATATGTGATCATATTGTACTCATGAACCTAGGTAAAAAAATATTAGATGGCACTGTATCTGATATCAAACAACAGTTTAAAGAAAATAGTTTTTTAATTCAAACTGACAATGAAGTTGCTATTAATCCTAACCCTATTTTCAGCACTATAAGCAATGAGAAAAATAAAATTTTGGTCAAAATTAATGAAGGTTACCAAAGCAATGATGTATTGAAATATTTATTGCAGGAAAATGTCAATATCGTTGCCTACAATGAGTTACTACCTTCCTTAAATGATATTTTTATCAAATTGGTCGAAAATACACATGCCACCGCAAGGGCATTTCAAAATAATTAAATTTTAAAAGTACTCCGATGAATAAAACTTGGTTAATCATACAAAGAGAATATACAACAAGGGTGAAAAACAAGCGTTTTTTAATCCTGACTTTTCTAATGCCTATATTAATTGTGGGCTTTATTGCTGCATCAGGCTATTTGGCTATATCAGGTGTGGAACAACGCAGTATTGCCGTAATTGACCCCAACGGATTTATTAAAAATTCATTAAAAAACACGAACCAGATCAGTTTTAGTTTTCCCAATGATGTGGACACCACTAATTACAAAGAAAAAGGATTTACTGATATTTTAATATTACCTGAATTCAAGAAGAATGAAAAAACAGATTATATATTAAGGTCTCAAAAATCAATGGGACTGATGTTACAGGAAAGCATAAGCAATAAAATTAATAAGGCGATTGAAGATCAAATGTTGCAGGATGCTGGAATTAAGCAAAGTATTTTAGATTCAATACATAGTGCATCTAATGTTGCTGAACTAAAAGCCTATGAGGACAAAGGAAAATCAAGTAAGGAAAGTAATGCAGGCTTAGCAATGGGTATTGGATATGCCAGTGGTTTACTTATATATTTAACCATGTTTATATATGGCGCGATGGTTATGCGTGGTGTGATGGAGGAAAAAACCAACCGCATTGCCGAAGTTATTATTAGTAGTGTAAAACCTTTTGAACTAATGATGGGTAAAATTATTGGCATTGGCGCAGTAGGATTAACCCAATTTATTTTATGGATTGTATTAATAGTAAGCTTAACAAGTGTTGCCATGGGATTTTTACCTGCAGATGTACAAAGTCAAGTAGCCACCCTACAGCAAACGAATGGCCAAATGGCAGGAGGTGGAATGGCACAAGCGAGTGAATCGGCAATGAAAATATATAATATGCAGCACACTATTGCTACTGCAAATTGGCCTTTAATTATTGGTTGTTTTATATTTTATTTTATTGGGGGTTATTTATTTTATGCAGCACTATTCGCAGCAGTTGGAAGCACTGTAAATGAGGATCCGCAGGATGCGCAAAGCTTAATGTTCCCTATCACCATGCCACTTATATTTTCTTATGTAATTACGACCATGGTGACACAAAACCCCAATACACCTATCGCTTTTTGGGCGAGTATCATTCCATTTAGTTCTCCCATGGTTATGATGGCAAGGGTAGCCTATGGTGTTCCAAGTGCCGTTTCGTATTGGGAATTAATCTTAAGTATGGCAGTATTAGTAGGTGGATTTATTTTCACTACATGGCTTAGTGGACGTATTTACCGCACAGGTATTTTATTGTATGGTAAAAAAGTTACTTGGAAACTAATGTTCAAGTGGGCGTTCAAGAAAGGCTAAGTGGAACTACAATAGTTTAAGCGGATTTATTTATAATGCGATGCGCACATTCACACCCGTCCTTGTAGATACAATTGGAGGAGAGGAGGAAATATATGGCGTTGTTCGGCGTTGATCAAAGAAGAATTTAAGATTGATCTTACTATTCAATACATAATCAATAGAAGGTTGTAAAGTAATTTCCTTTTGTCCTCCAGTACCATAGGCATTTGCTTGATCCAAACGACTATTACTATTGTACATATCACGAAGTCCAACATCTAATCTAAAGGTTAAATCATTCGCCAATTTTGCATTGTTCATGCCGGGAATATTAAATGGCAATTTTAATCCCCTAGCACGATAGCTGGTTCCAAATATCCATTCCTTACTATTGTTCTCACTTAATTGGTAATCTACTAAACTCAATGCCAATAAACGGCTCTTTTTATATTCAAAGCGTAATGACCATTGTGTAACTGTGGTTACATTAACACCAATTAATGGTTCCATTCGTTCACTGATCGTAATATTAGGTATTAAGAAGTAAGGAATATAGTTACCACTAATTGGATCCAAGAACGAAGGTGCTCCTAAAAATAACCTGTCCACATACATCAATGAACTTGCAAAGCTATTCATGGATAAGCTTCCATTATAACCATGGGTCAAGGAAATATTAGTAAGAAAATTAGACAGTGGTTTTATTTTAGATAAGCCATTGTATAAAATACTCCAATTCGGCATAGGCAACATTCCCGAAAATGGATTTGAACGTATATTACTATTGTTCTGGTTCAATAAAGCAACGGATTCCTTATCCTTACCAGTATAGGCCGCAATAAATGCAGGTATTAAAACATCCTGCGAATATTTACCGTACCCAATCGCATAACCATTAGGATCTTTTTTATTATCCCAGTAGGGGTTTTTCTCCGCTACCCTATTGGAAATCCGTAATCGATTATCCTGGAATGTTTTAAAAACACTTGAAATCATATTAGGATCATGACTTTCAAAAAATGTGTTCAATGCAAAATAAGTAATATTAAAACCACCTGCTGACAATGGATTTAGGTGCGTTTTTACACCAGTGCCACTTGTATCCTTATATAATTCAGAATAATCTTTGCTAAAGGTTTTATCTAAATTAACATCGATAATTAAATCCCTGATGGGTTCAATTTGTAAACGGATAGATAATTTTTGATCAAAACCCTGACGTAACATTAAATTAAATTTATCATCCTTGGATAATAAACCCTTCTCATCTTGTTGTCGTAACCAAATTGAATCAGGTTGCTTACCAAATGCATAATCTAAGCCAGGCGCTAAACCATCCCAAGTTGAGTTTAAAAAATTTACACCCGACATATAACCTGGCAAACGACTATTATAATTTTCAGAATAATCCAATGTTGCTGTTTTAAACATCGTTAACAACCCAACGATTTGTTTTAAACCCCCTGGCACATTAATGGGTTCATTTGCTTTCAATACACGCTGTGCTATTCGCTCTTGCTTGCGTGCTTCCCTCCACTTTTGTAAAGCCGCTTTTTTCTCTTTACCCAATTTGCCATCTAAGGCCTCCTTTTTAGTCATTAATATTTTATTCGCTAAAGGATCCGCATTACCAGTTGACTGATAAGGTGCATCGGATAATGCAGCGCGAATAAATTTTGATTTATTATAGAAGCTTGAAAAGTTAAACTGGGCACTTAATTGTTGTGAAAAAGTATTTTCAATCATATTTCCCAACTCTTGGGCCAACCTACTTGCGCCCACCCAATTATAATTGGTTGATGCGTTATAGCTTGACATAATCCAATCCGTTAATGGAAACTTATTGGTGGGTATGTCATATCTAAGCGTGACTCTTTGATTATAAAGCGTATTGCGACCAGCACGAAGTAGCATTCTTGTTAATGAATCCTTTTTCTCCTTGGTGTCAATACGGCCGCTTGGCTCATCTATTCTTGAATTTAAGTTAGCCGTCATATCCAAGTTCAAGGATCGGGTTAAACCCCAACGCATATTAAAAATGCGACTCATCGTAAAATACTTATCATAAGTAGTATCCACTTTATCGGTAGTACCATCAAATGAATTCACCACCCTTGGAATAAACTCACCAAATTGACGATCAAACACAGCCCGATAACTCATTAAGCTTGGCTTTGGATTAAAATTAATTTCTTTAGCCCATGTTAACCAGGGCGAACTTGACTTAATTAATTTTTTGAATGGTTCTATTGATTTTCCATTATTATTAAAAGTATATCCTATCGTACCTCTTTGTTTATCAATCTTGTTTTGTTGTACCGTAGGGCTTGATTGTGATAATTGAGAATAAGAATAACTAAAATCAAAATTACTCAAACTGATTAAACTTTGTTTTTGGCCGGGTAAAAACCGGACATTGGTAAAGTTTAATGTTTTGATGGTGGTTTGGTCAATGGATGCTTTTTGAACAGAATCTTTTTTCGCGCCTGATAAAACACTCATTTTGTCTTTGTATAAAATATCCTTATCAAATGGATCAAACTGCGGATTTTCCATGGTTTTGTTGATACCTGCAAATACAGGCAAGGAAATACGCGTTTGTTTTGGAAGCAGTTTTCCTGCATCTATATTCGTAGCAATATCAAATTGTGTTAATCCAGTTTTTGCACGTTCATTCATTTTTTGTTCAATACCTCCAAAACCACTAGTTCTGCTATTCACTGAAACTGCGATGGTTCCCAAATCAGCTAAAGACAAATCCATTCTTCCTAAGGCTGCCCATGATCCTTCTTCATCTAAATCAGATAATCTAAGTTCGTTAACCCAAACTTCCGCATCCATAGGGACATCGGACTTTGTATTTTCAAATGCAATTAATACCCCACGCACTTCACCTAAATTTGGATTACCCATCACTGAATATCTTTGTCTTCCATAATTTTGACCAAATTTTTTATTAAAAGGAATATTTTGTTTGTCTCTTTCTAATTTTAATTTAACCAAATCCATTAAACTTAAATTCAACTCATTTTCTAAAGGCCAAACCTCCCGCGCTTCGGAACTTGCATATAGTTTTTGTTTGGTGGTGGTTAATGGAATTCGAATTTCATAAAAGTTATTTTGAAAATCCTGCCCAATTCTAATAATTGCGGTCATGGAACCACTATCCACCCTATTGATATTCTTTTTATCCTCGGCATGTAAAAACAAGGACATCTTTCCATAACGCCTTACATCAACATTCATGGTTTTAAATACCCCACGAGGAGAAGCATTTTTTTGTAGCCCATTTAATTGTAGGCTTAAGGCTTGCTCATTTTGTAATAAATTAATGCCATTATTACTTAATAATTGAACACGCTCAATACCTGGAGGAACCACATAATTCACGGGTGTACGGCTACCGTTTTCCTCTAAACTTACCGCCAAAGTATTCACTTTGGTATTTAAGTTAACCCCAGTTAATGAATCGTAATTACCTAAACTATCAATACTATAATTGTATTGTCTCCATTGATTGCGCACCAAATCCAATTTTGCAAAACGTAGTGTAACTGAATCTTCAAAATCAGTTAAATACATTCTAATAAATCGAATGGATTTAAAATCGCGAATACCGTTCACATTTCGTTTGTATGATTTTATAGGAATGCGAAATAAATACCAGTTTTCAATACTTTTTGAACCATCTGCCAAGGTTACATTCACTGTTTTTGAATCCGTAACATAATTAGTAGTAGTTGCCGAAATATTGTTTTTCTGTAAATTAATTTCATACTCAAAATAGGCTTCTGTTTCGTTTAATGTATTATCTCGGTTTAAATCCTCATTATCTGGAAGCAAAGTGGCAGCGCTACTAAACAAACCATCTCCCGCCAATGCGGAGTTGCCTTGTGGGTTATTAAAGTTTTTGTACCTGCCTAAAATACCCACATTACTTATATCATACTTTCCATCACGATACCATACATAGTTATCGGCAGATGGATCATTTGTAAATTGTTGCTTAACATTTGCATTGGTAATTTTATTTATGACATACGCTTTTTTGGAACGTTCATCATCATCACCCAAGCCATCCAATCCCACATCCTGGAATTTTCTGTCCTCCGGGTTATTACTAAATGCATTGGTAACTTGAATTGGATTTACAGGAATCCTACCCCAAGTGGAACTATCAATCCCTGCGGGTATGGTTGGCGTAGGCATCCCATTTTCATAAAAGCGGCGACCATCACGTAATATATCTTCACTTACATTTCCTAGGTTCAAGACCAAGGTTCCTTTGGTCGCATTAGATTTTATAAATGGATCCTGTGCCCAAAATTCAACATACTCAATAATACCTGTTTCAAAATCAGTTTGATCTAAGGAACGCATAATTCCTCCCCACTTATCATTTGGTTTTGTAAACTTGCCACTCGCATCCATATCCTTATAATTAAAGTTGTATGGGCCACGCTCCTTTGGGTAATAACTTAAATCGAAAGTAGGCATTTGCACATCCGTAATATTCGTTGTTTTTTGAGGAAACAACTCATTGGTATATACCTGACGCACCCTTGGATCACTTAAATAAGCTAAGTTTGATCTCAATGGATTGTTGGTGGAGTTTTTATCTTGCAGGTTGGGTTCAATCGTATACCATGCAAGTTTTGCCCTGTTGTAATTATAGTCAATGGAATCCGAAAGCAAGGCTTCCCCAAATCGCTGTGGCGTAGATGCTAAGGTCCAAGCAGTAAATGGAAAACGTAAATCAATATTCGTACGTGTTGCTTCAAAGTCATCTAAATAAACTACACCATCACCACCCCTTCCAATTTGTCGCGCATGCCCGGGCTGCAAAAAAGCACCTTCCCCATAAGCGGTTAAGTAAGATTTTGTTTTAGTATTATAGAAAGGTAGTTTATCTAAAGCCTTAGTTAATTTAGGTAACTCCGTTTTGTAATTAAAATCAAAACCATACATGGTATTATTTATTGGATCAGAACCAAAGTTTGTTTTTGTAAAAAAGGGGCGTTCACTTAATCTACTTGATGATAATCCAAAAATGAAATTCTTGCTGGCTACATAATCAAAACGCAAAGCCCTAAAGCCACGCTCCTGAAATCCAAAACCTAAATTATTTTCAAAAGAAACATCTACTGGAATATTGGAACTCAAAATACCTGGATTAATAATACGCACAGTTCCTGAACCATAATCAACTACATAATCACGACCTTCCATTAAAATTTGTCCGCCTGCACGCACACTTACCGAACCAGGAGGTACATTAAATGCATTTAAACTAATCTCAGATCCACCCGCACTTCCTTTCACTTGGCCTTCCATTACAAAACGATTCAAATTTGCATAAGTTTGCGCCTCTGCTTTTATATTTCGATACAATTGCGGGAATAAATATTTTTTAGCAGTATCATCACTCACACCTTTAAAAGCAATATTTTTTAAATCATCACCAAAGGGTTCTAATAAAGGAAAAATGATACGACCCATTTTAGATAAAACCGTAAAGCCCTCCACAAAGTCAAATACCCCATCAGGCTGTGGATCATTTCGATTGTTTAATCGATCCAACTGTAATAATTTAATTAATGATTGTCCTGAAACATTTGCTCCTGTTACTGGCATATATCTTTTTAAACCCCTACTAGGCTCCTCATATAAAATATTTAATTGAAAATCCTGTTGCTGAATGGAACCAAACAAATCTAAAGAGTAAACGTTTTTCATCATCAAATTCCAAATAGGCAAGTCAGTTCTTTGTGTGGTTGCTTTTAATAATTTTAAAAACAAAATATTTTGTACACCTTTATTTGGATCTAATGCGGTATTTTCTGAAAACTCTCCCACTTGATACACCCTACCATTATAAGTATATTGAAACGCAACAGCTAATACTTCATCAGGCTGTAATGGAATGTTCAATGATAAGAAACCAATTTGTGGATTAAAATAATATTCGTTCTCCGTTAACTTTCGTGCAAAAGTACGTTCATAATCTTCGGCCGACTTTAAACCAGCCATGCTTAATACACTGGACACTGCTGAAGGATTCCTCGCTGCACTATTAGTCGCAACACTATTGTACAAGCTGTTCGCATTATTTTCAGGAAACTTTACCGACGTATTGGTAGCGTATGATTTATTATTAGGATTAGGCTCCCCGATATCCATCAAACCCACCACATCACGCGCATTGGTCGTTTGTCCATAACGATTGGTTACCCAAACCTCCATTCTTTGCACCTGCGCCTGGCCCGTCACCAAGGGCAGAGTAGACATGGCGTTGTTAAAATTATTCCTAAAATATTGTGCTAATAAAAAGTGTCTATTTTCCTCATAATCATCCAATTTTTTTTGAAATTTTTGGGTAGATGATCCGCCTTGCAATGCCATGGATTGTCGCTGTGACTTTTGATTAGCGATGGCAGCAGTAACAAATAATTTACCAAATTGCAACTGCGTTTTAAGACCAAATAAATTTTGTGTACTAGGAATTAAAGTACTTCTTGAAATAAAATTGATATTACCCGCTTCAACTCCTTTTACAATTTCATCTTTTTTTCCGCTATAGTTTAACTTGATCTGATTATCAAATCCTAAATTTGAAAGTGTATTTAAGTTGACAGGGAATTTTAATTTATCTCCAATACTTGCGTTCATACTAAAATTCGTATTCGCATCAAAATCAAAACCGCCATTTCTTCGTGCGCGTTCAGGCAAGGTTGGATTTTTTACATTTTGACCTTGATACCCTGCTTTAATATTTATTTCCCCTACAGGCTTAATGTCTACTTTTAAATCCGAACCTGTTTTACCGAATAACCGATCAAAATAACTATCAAAAACTTTTGATTTAGGACGGGTAATCTTTCGATTCAACACACCTATTGAGTTGGCTCTTTGTCTAAAATAAGCCTGTTCATCTTTAGCGGTTTTTAATTTCCAGAATTCATCAAAATTTAAAGTACTTGAGGTTCTTTGATATCCTGAACCAATCATGTCCGTTAAAAAGTACCTTTTTGAAGTAGCGTCATACTCAACTTTGCGCTTCACAATACTTGTATCCCTTAAATCGTAGGGATTGTTACTCGCTTGAGATAAAAAATCACCCCGCTTATCCTGAATGGGGTAACGCAAATCATTCGTGAAAGTGTAAACGGTGGTATCTTTTAGTAAATCTAAGTTACTAACGCCATTTTGGCTACTTAATTTGGTTGAATCTTTTGTAAATGAAGTGCTGTCTTTTTTCTTACCTGCCGTATCTGATACATTCTTAGTTAAATCAATTTTTATTTGGGCATACATCTGGCTATTCGCGAAAAGCAAAACACCAAAAAATAAAAATGATTTTAAAATACGCAAGGAATAAGAATTAATGAATGAAATTAAATTGTTAGCAATTTTTTAGTGCTGCTTTAATCAGCACTTCCAAACTTAATTCAACACCAGTCGATTGCATTGTTTTTTCAACTGCTTTTTCAGCAATCGCTTTCTGAATACCTAATGATATTAATGCCTGAATAGCATCTTGTTGTACATTAGATTTTGAAAAGCCAGCACCTCCAGTTAATTGATGGGCATTTAAAGGAATTTTTGAAAGCTTATCTCTTAATTCAAGTACCAATCTTTCCGCTGACTTTTTTCCGATCCCTTTAATCTGTTCTAATAATCTTGCCTCTCCATTTACAATTGCTCTGATTATTTCCTCTGGTTGCATACCCGACAACATCATTCGAGCAGTACTTGCACCCACACCCGATACACTGATTAAATGCAAGAACAAATCTTTTTCGGTTTGTTCATGAAAACCAAACAATACCTGTGAATTTTCTGTAATGTGCAAATAGGTATATAGCAGCCCTTTTTCTTTTTTTGAAATGGCTTCATAGGTATTTAAACTAATATTTACCTCGTACCCAACACCCCCTACATCCACGATTAATTTAGCTGGGGACAGCTGGACAAAATTTCCTTGTAAAAATGCGATCATAATGTGTCCAAAATTAATACTTAAGCGACGAAAAATAGGTATTTCGACCGATTCTTACGCATTTTTTAAGATATTTGTTGACCAAATATTAATACTAGAATAACTATGAGCAGTAAAGCAGCAATTACAGCGGTTGGCGGCTATGTTCCAGAAACCAAACTGACCAACTTTGACCTTGAAAAAATGGTGGATACCAACGACGAATGGATCCGTTCCCGAACTGGTATTTCTGAAAGACGCATTTTAAGGGAACCAGGAAAGGCTAGTTCCGATATGGCAGTCAAGGCAATCGATATAATTCTACGCAAAAAAAATCTTGACCCTTTAGAAATTGATTGTATCATTTGTGCCACGGTAACACCGGATATGATATTTCCTGCAACCGCAAATATTATTGGAGATAAAATAGGGGCAAAAAATGCATTTGGGTTTGACTTATCAGCAGCCTGTAGTGGATTTTTATTTGCACTTTCAACAGGTGCAAGTTTTATTGAAAGTGGTAGGTATAAAAAAATAATTATTGTGGGCGTTGATAAGATGAGTTCAATTATTGATTACACAGATAGAGCAACTTGTATCATATTTGGTGATGGCGCTGGTGCCGTGTTACTTGAACCAAGTAATGATGGGAATGGATTTCAGGATGCAATTTTAAAAAGTGATGGAAGTGGAAGAGACTATTTAAATATAAAAGCAGGTGGAAGTTTAAAACCTGCTACTATCGAAACCGTCATGGCCAGAGAGCATTATGCATTTCAAGATGGACAACCCGTTTTTAAATTTGCAGTAAAAGGAATGGCTGACGTAAGTGCAGAACTATTAGAAAAAAATAATTTAACAGGCGATGATATAGCTTGGTTAGTGCCGCACCAAGCCAACTTAAGAATTATTGATGCTACTGCGAACAGAATGGGTTTACCCAAGGAAAAAGTGATGATTAATATTCAAAAATATGGCAATACAACAGCAGCTACCATTCCACTTTGTTTATGGGATTGGGAAAGCCAACTAAACAAGGGGGACAACCTAATATTAGCAGCTTTCGGAGGTGGATTTACATGGGGTGCGTGCTGGATTAAATGGGCTTACTAATCATTCATAAACCATCGGAGATAAATAGGTATATTTATACAGTGTCAACAATAAAATATGAAAAAGAAAAACTTTAAAGGAATCAGTACAGTCACATTGCATTCAGCACATACTGAAAATGATAACTTTTCACATACCACTCCTATTTACGCGACATCGACATTCACTTTCGATTCAACAGACGAAGGAATGGAAAGATTTAAGAGCACAGATAAAACCAGGATTTATTCCCGTTGGGGCAACCCTACTTTTACTGCAGCACAGGATGTAATTGCCGCATTAGAATCATTTGGTTTAAAGAATGAAAAAGGAGAACAACTTGAATTAAAAGCATTGTTACACGCAAGTGGTCAAGCAGCGATGAGTACCCTATTTTTAAGCACTTTAAGTGCAGGTGATACATTAGTATCACACTATTCCCTATATGGCGGTACCCAGGAATTAATGCAAAAACTTTTATTAGAGGCAGGAATAAAATGTATTTTAATTGATGTGCGCGATACTACTTTACTTGAAAAAACAATCAAAGAAAATACGGGTATAAAATTAATTCACTTGGAAACCCCTGCCAATCCCACATTACAGTGTGTGGATATAGAAGCGATTTGTACCATTGCACATGCAAATGGCATACGCGTATCGGTTGACAATACAGTAGCGACGCCTTATTTGCAACAACCATTTGCATTGGGTGCTGATTTTGTATTTCACTCTGCTACTAAATTTTTAAATGGTCACGGATCCGCATTGAATGGGGTTTTATTAGGGAAGGATTTAGAATTTATGAACACCAAAGTTTGGAAATGGCATGTATTATTAGGTGGCAATAGCAACGCATTTGATGCATACTTATTAATACAAGGGATGAAAACCTTAGAAATTAGAATGGATAGGCATTGTAGCAATACTGAAAAAGTGGCACAATTTTTAGACAAACATCCAGCCATTGAAAAAGTAAACTATACAGGATTGGCTTCACATCCCGATCATGCTATTGCAAAAAAGCAAATGAAACATCATGCGCCATTAATTAGTTTTGAATTAAAAGGCGGATTAGACGCAGGTAAAAAATTCATTGACGCTTTAGAAATTTGTACGCGTGCCGTTTCTTTAGGCACAGTAGATACCCTAGTGTCCCACCCTGCAAGTATGACGCATTACGGCATACCTAAAGAGGAAAGAATAAAATACGGCATTACCGATGGTTTAATCAGAATGAGCGTAGGTATTGAAAACTTTGAAGATATCGCTGCTGATTTAACACAGGCATTAGCAAAGGTTTAACCCTATCTTATTTCGCATCTATATAAATAAAGAACAATGGACATTACTATACGCCGCGCTGAAAAAAGAGATTGTGTTAGATTATTAGAACTCATCCAAGAATTAGCGGAATACGAAAAAGCACCTAATGAAGTCACCGTAACCCTATCCCATTTTGAGAAAAGCGGTTTTGGCGAAAACCCAGTATGGTGGGGCTTTGTAGCTGAAGTGAAAGGGGTTGTTGTAGGTATGGCATTATATTATGTACGCTATTCTACCTGGAAAGGACAAAGAATGTATTTGGAAGATATTTTAGTGACGCAGGAAATGCGTGGCCAAAAAATTGGCAGTCTATTATTTGATACTTTAATCAAAGAAGCCAAAGAAAAAAAATTCACTGGCATGAACTGGCAGGTATTAGAATGGAATGAACCTGCTATCAATTTTTATAAAAAATACAACGCCAATTTTGATCCCGAGTGGCATAACGGAAGTATTGTATTTTAAATACTAATCAAAAATTGTTCTAAAATTATTTGATCGCTTTTGCCCAAAACTACTTGAAAAAGAGATTTCAAAACTGTTGGGATTAAGATCAGCTCCTGTCATACCTCTGCTATATACATCATAACTTAACCCAAATCGATACTGTTTCATTAATATTGAAATTTGCGGGATAACAGCATCACCCACCCTGTAAAATAAACCAGCATAAATGCGATTCACATATTCATAATAGCTTCCAAATGGTAAACTAAATGCAGCGCCTACTAAAAGCTGATCTATATTGTTTCTATTACTATAGGAAGCATGCACCATAGCAGTTTTTTTATTATCATTCACTTCTTTTTCAAAATTAAAAAATACCATAGATCTAAAATATGAAGCGGCTGCGTAATTATTAATGGTTAACTCAGGCTTTGACATAAAAAAGGCATTCGCACTCAATTGAATAAAGGAGTTTTCATTATGTTTGGTATACAATAAGCCCGTATTTATTGAAATTTTAGAGGCACTACTATTTAAGTTTTGTAAACTAATGGATTGTGAATTATTTATAAAAACTCCTTGTGAAAATTGATCGTAAAATTTGAGTTTATCTAACTGTAAATTAGATTGTGCAAAAGTAACGCCCATGCCTAATGAAAAATTCCTTTGCTTTTTTTCATCAAAAAATATATGATACGCAGCGTTAATGGTTGCATAATTTGTTTGCATAATACCATTCATTACTTGATCTGAAATTATCTGTCCGCCTATGCCTAAAAAGTTTTTAAATTCCGGATCTCTACTTTTGTATTTACCATCCCAACCCACCACAATAGTTCTGTATAAAGAATTACCTGCCATGATCTGCGATCTGTAATTCGCCTGTGCCCTACTTTGATATAGGCCATTACCCACTGAAGCTGGACTCAAAAATTGAGCCGCCCCATGCGCCTGTGACAAAAAGGGATCCTGTGCATTTACATTTAAGTAAAAACAAAAAGTTAATAATAATATAGTACCCTTTTTAAACAAACTAAATAATTATTTAAGTAATAAAAATTGGCCACGAGTATCACTTAAAGAAGGCGTACCTAAACCAGAAATTTTCGCAACCCAATAATAAACATCTGATTCTTGTAGCACATCTTTATATCTCCCATCCCACCTAATTTCACCCGGATCAACATTTTGCTTTTCAAACACCAACTTACCCATTCTATTATATACCATAAATGAAATTACTTTTTGAACGGATGCATTATAGGAGGCTTTCAAATATCGGTTATCCACATAAATATCAGTTGGTATAAATGCATTGGGGATTTCGAATTTCATTAATGCTGGAATAACTTCTACATTAAATAAATTACTTGTTAATGATTTACAACTATTTGCATCAATGACATGATATTTTACATCTACAAAACCAACTTTTATTCCAGATAAAGTTGGATTCAAAAAACCATTAATACCTGCAACAGTTGGATCGCTATTGCTCCAAAAATAGCTATATGGAGGCAAGCCATTCGAAGCTGAATTATTTAAGGTCAATTTATCACCCACCATTAATTGATAAGCAGATGCCGTAATTTGACTAATGGTAGGCAGTGTATAAACTGGTATTGAAATAGATGCTACATTCACGCAGCCATTAGCATCAGTTCCTGTTAATTTATATGTAGTTGTTATAGTTGGCGCAAATGCAGTTCCATTTGTAATACCACCTGTCCAAGAATAGTTTGTAGCTCCTGCTCCTGTCAATGACAAACTTTCACCTAAACATATTTTTGATTTTGTAGCAACAAAAGTCACTGATGGTAATGCATTTACTTTAACCAAGCCAGATGCAATTGCACTTATACATCCATTATTATTTGTGATTGTTACACTATATGTTCCTGCTTTGGTTGATGTAAAAGTATTTACATTACCAGGTGCTGTTACTCCCGTTGGCACTGTCCACGTATAAGTATAAGTTCCAGTAGGTGTTGCTGTTGCTAATAGTGTTGCAGTATTCCCATCACATATTGTTGGACTAGTTACTATTGGCGCGGTTGGTTTTGCATTTACTGTAACCAAGCCAGATGCAATTGCACTTATACATCCATCATCATTTGTGATTGTTACACTATATGTTCCTGCTTTGGTTGATGTAAAAGTATTTACATTGCCAGGTGCTGTTACTCC